>ERZ808246.1047-NODE-1047-length-21090-cov-3.763489_pt1 | contig 21090 bp, 20 predicted proteins | sample MGYA00521083_ERZ808246 | MGnify/ENA primary metagenome ERZ808246 (study PRJEB31516, sample SAMN03275577) | gut metagenome | biome: mammalia-associated habitat; material: feces | host: Papio cynocephalus | place: Kenya | collected 2012-07-07 ... | reverse complement strand
CAGCAGGTAATTAAGTTGCTATCAATAATTTCCAACCAGAAAATTAACATACCCATATATATTTCGATTTAGCTTATACGATTTTTATATTTTTTGTGTATTTTGTCAAATTATATAGTTTATATAGTTTATATATTGTGTTATCAGCGATATCGCAGAACGTCTCAGCAAGAATATGAATTACGTCAACTTGTATCGAGCACGCCTGATAAAAAAAAAAGATATTATCGAATCAGACGGATACGGATGTATCGTCTGCAAAATTCCATACCTGACTCTCTATGCATCGAATGATGAAGCCACCCGTCAGCTAGGCGGAAAGAAGGAGAAAATCCGATCGCGTCGCAAAGCAAATGAAATTATCACGAATAATCTTCGTGAACTCGGATATAATATCTAAACAAATTCTCCCCGCTCACTCAACACGAGCCAACGGGGAGCCTTTCTCTCAACAATCCAAGCAGCTAGACTGACAGCAAACCGATACGGAGCGTGAGAAAGACGATGAAGCAGGTAGACAAACGAGAAGCGAGGCATCGCGAGGCACGAGAACCGATTGCGCAGAATATATGATATGTTCCCAGTCGAATCATGCGTAGGCAGTCCATACGAAGATATATATTTACATCGTCAAGGGAAGCAGAGCCGAGAGGAAGCGAAATGATAATGATTATGAATATGAACCTCGCCTACAATATCTACAACGGAACATACGACAAGCGCAAGCTCGAGAAGAGCCTCGACACCGATAGCGATGAGGAGCGCAATAAGATTCTCCGCTCCGGCTTTCTTTCCGCCTATCGCAGCGAGATGAAACATCAGAACGTCAACCTCGATGCCACACATGAGGAGATGGAGAAGGCCTTCGACAAGGCTGTCAAGCAAATCGATAGACAAATCGAGTTCTTCGGCATCGACGACTACGATCGACTCCTCCGACTTAACTTCTTCAGCTTCATGAAGGCATACGACTACAAGAGCTAATGATACAGCAGACAATCAACAAGCTCATCATCCTCCGTCCTACTCCCTGCCTCCGGCTAATCGGGATACGGGAAGCAGATTGTCTTGCCAGCATCAAAACGATTTCTTCTTCAAATCGATGTATCCAGGCGATTTCATTAAGCAGGCGACGAATATGTCTGGCGGGAAACAGCTGAGCTATGAAACGCGACTAACGACGAAGAGCACGGATGGCGAGCAATATGCGGGAAGATTAGCTCCCCGATTCATCATGTAGAGGGGCTGGGAGGGAAGTCCTTTGGTAACTCACTATTGCATTGAAGCGAAATCATGGGAATGATTATCGGATGATGATAAGCGTGATTACCTATCGCTCTTCTGCCCGCCTATTCATATCGATAGGCGGGTGGTTTTTGCAAAGTTTCTAATTCATGCAATTATTATGTCAAACGCGTACAAACTTAAAGTTAAAATCATGTACAACGTGATACCGATTTGGAGTCCACGAATGGGCAAGTTTAAAAGCGAACTCGTCGTATTCGCCTTGATGGCAGTCGGCGTCGTCGCCGGGGCGGTGCTCGTCATCGAATCTGTCAGGATGTATGACGACGTCACCTCATCGATATCAAGTCAGCTGCAAGAAAAAGGCAACGATTCGACAGGCGACGCAAAATCAAGAACCGTCTCGATCGATCGAACCGAGACATTCGTCATGCCAAGCTCCGATGGGGGCGAATTCCAGATGACGATGAGAGTCAAGCAGGCGACTGCATACGAACGCGACGGGAAAACAATCATCGGAATCGACTACGAGGTCATGAACGGCGGCGCAGACCAAGCATACCCGATATTCCGTATGTCCTGCTCGCTTACCGGATCGCCTGCCGACGAGCTTGGCGGAGATGACGGATTGGGCAATATATCAGATGATGCGATCGCACCCGGAGAATCAATGGAATCGACCGCCTCGTTTGTCTTGTCGAAAGGCGATGAGGGAAACGGGAAGGTTCCGTCGTCCGTGACGCTGCGTGTAACCTCGATGTATGGCGGGACGATGTCAGTGGATATAGATGTACCGTCGATTGCATAGGAACTTTTGCATCGATTATTTCGATAGCCGGCTCGATACAGACATGACGATGGGGCGGGGCTGATTTTTCTATATGCAGAGGCAGCCAGCCCTCCCCCATCTGGCATCGTCTGTTCGTCCACTATTTTGTGACGACTTTAATGCACCGTTTCGTTCAGCTCATCGCGCGGGCGTTCCGTCGGAGAGCTTCGGTTGCACCTGCCATGAAAGCTGCGGGTCTGGAGCGGGAAGGGCGTTGAGCCAGTCGACGATTTCGTTTTCAGATACGAGACGACTCCATGCGTCCCATCCAACGTGCATCATATTAGGGGAGTAGTGCTTTTCCGTTCCGTGCGTGTGTCCATGGACGAGCGGGAAGCCCATGTCTGGTAGCCTATATTCCATGAAGCGCGGAGCGGTCGCATATGCCCCGTCGATGATTCCATATGGGAAGTGGCTCATCATAAGGCGATGACCTGCAAGCTTCCTCGTGATGAACGAATCACAACGCATGAATGTCTTCAGTGCGCGTTCGTATGCCGATCGGCTCCAATGAGAGTGAATCGGGGAACAGGCATCGTGATTTCCGTAGACGAGAACCTTCCTGCCGGGAAGCTTGTCGAGGATGTCGCATGCTGCATTGAAGGAATTCGTTCCTAAAGCGAGGTCGCCTAGGATATAGACGATGTCGTTGTCGTTCTTGACCTGCTGCTCATATATTGCGCACCAGTGGTCGACGAAAGCATCAGGAGAGGCAAAACCGCGCTCGTGGGCAACGCTCGTATGGAAGAAGTGCGGGTCTGCCGTATAGAACTGGCTCATTGCTTTCTCCATTCTTCTCAAAACCTTGTTACTGTCATTTTGTATATACGATTATAACAGGCATTAATTAAGTCGGCAGCTGCAATTGTGCTTTATATTCGATTATGCGCAATGCATACACATATATGAAAGCAAGGCACCCATAGATAAGCTGCTGGTAACGCTACAAAAATCGTTTAACGTCTGATGAGGAATCTCACTGCCAGCCGTGTAGAGAAGGCTGGGAGCCAAATCTAATCGTATCTAATCTATTATAATGAAAGTGGTGCTATTTCGCAGAGTAATGCTTTCATTGAGAAAGTCGATGACTCATTCGATAGCATGTATTGTGACATCTATCTTCGTATTAATCCTGAGCTTGCACGTGCATATATTGCTGGAAGTCGAAAGTGAGCTGCCTGCGGAGAGAAGAGATTCGCTTCGCTTAATCTCATCGAAAGCGGAGCGAATCTCTATTCCATTTCGAATGTCCACATATCGTGATATGCAAACGTCATCAATCAAGAGCGATGCGGACGGGAGCGCGGATAGTTATGGACGTATGTTCCTCCTCGATAATGTGCGACGACCCATACTGTCTCCTCACTGCTGTTCATGTGTGCACGTATCAGCTTCTCGATTTTCTCTGCGTTGGAACGGGTAGCGGCTGACGGTGCAGCAGCACGTGTAGCGAAATCTGGGGTGAAACCTGTAGGCACGTATTCCGCTTCATCGTAGTATTCTTGCAGCTTGTCGACATCAATCATGTCTATCGCTGTCTTCATTGCGTCATCCATATTTGGTACGACGCCGTTATCAGTGACAATCGTATTCTGATTTAGCTGGTCCATCGTCATCTCACCTTGATCACCAAGTGAAATCTTCACGTCATCACCAGGATATCTGCTCTGCATGACATCCGAGGCAGTCTTAATACCTTCCTCTTGCTGCTTATCAAGTACTATGACAGAATCGAACGACGATTTGACGTTATACGTCCCGTCTGGCGTTTGAGATATATTGATGTCATGAGCGACGATTTCCTCTTCAGGTGCGAGCTTCGCCTCTGACTGAACGAAATTCGATACGGATTTCATATCGTTGAATGTCTGCGTAACAGTTATCTCATTGTCTTCCTTAATCATCTCATCAATGTCGGTACGACGCTGATAAGAAATCGATTTGCCTGCCTGCGCGTCTTCCAGCAGCTGCTGTATGCGTAGCTTCTCGACTGAATCAACGTAGTTAAATGGATATGTCGGAATGCTTGTGCCGTATGTGTCGTTGAGAGCTGTTACGTTATCTCTATACTTTTGATATCGAGCAATATTTGCTTTTACTTGATCATTATACATATTAGCTGCCAACTGTGCATGCCGCAAAACAGTCTCAAGAATTGCATAATCGCGTTCAGTCGGGTTATCCTTAATCATATATTCGTGTACTGAGGCATGCGTATCTTCGATGAGCTTTGACATCTCAGCTTTATTCACACTGACGAGTCCATCCTTAGCGACTAGCGGCTTCGCCGTATGTAAAAATTCCCTGAATTGGTACTGTAGGCTTGATTTATTGTCTGAACGAAACGTCTCGCTCTTCTTCTGCGCCAATTCTGGACGTATCGTAGCCCATAGCTGCATTCTTTCTGGGATACGTGCTATGTCGTTGTTATTCCCATCAGTAATCATATATGCATCATTGATATATGACTTGAACTGATTCCAGCCGTTCTTATCTCCATTGTATAGATATTGGTGGTAGGAATCTCTTGCGTTCTCGAATGTCTGCTGTATCTGACGGCGCGTCTCTATATCAAAGCGGCTATCGTTCATTAGTGGTCTGGTCAGATGGCAGAATGCACGATATTGATCTTGGGCTGCTCGCTTCTCAGCGTCTGGAAGAGGCGATTCCCTATCTGCTACCGGTGATTTATCGATATTTGATTGATGCGTATTAGAATCGATGCTATTGATGATGAGCTCTGGCGGCGTTTTCTTAATGCTAGAAGCATCGGTGCGCTTAATGCATTTTATGTCATTGCTAAGCTTCGCTATTCTTTCAGCATCTTTCCGTGCTTCCTCAATAACGCGTCTTTGTGCTTCTTCCTGTTCCAGTACAAATTGTCGATTGTGTTCCTCGGTTATTTCGCGCAACCGTTTTTGCTTTTCAGCGAGTTGTTGCTCAGCCTCGTGTTGACGGCGAGCAATGTTCTCGCGCTCCTCAGCTGCCTGCCTGTTTCTTTCGTCAATCCAATCAGCAGCCCTGTCAAATATATTCGGTCTCTCGATGTATCTTCTCCATTCATCTGAATCGTCTCGACGAACGGCTCTGTAATCATCATTTCCATTTCCATTCCCGTGATATCGGTATGTACCAGCATTTTGCCCGTCATCGTATCCCATTGATTCCCATACACGTGCACGATCACGCTGTTCCTGGAAATTATGAATCAAATCTGCACCTCGACGGATTGAATCGCCCCATCGCTCGCCATTCGCGTTCCAAGTTAATCCTCGTCCCGTCTCATAACTTCCGATATGAGGCATAAGCATGAACAACCCGCGTGCCATATACGGGTGCTGTCGCTCGAAGCTTCTGTCCCTTTGCTGCTGGCGTTCGCGTTCGGCTCTCGAGATACTATTTCTTCTGCGACTCCTGTTGCTGCTGCTATTGTTCCTTCCGTTTGTTCTGTTCCCGTTCTCATCATAGTCATCCCAGTGAGCGGCAGTTCCATGCCTTTCCGCCGCATATTGCCGATTCATTTCATTGATTGTCTCCATATCATGATGATATTGAGCTGCAGTGCGTTGCACGTTTCGAGCAGTGTCACCGATCGCATGGAACAGTGGGCCGAAATCGAAAGCCATATTAACCTCATTATATCGAATATATATATATATATATATATTAAGTTTCATCATAAAATTAGCTTGTGAAAATAGCGCTTCAGTTACTTTTTATAGATATTGGACTGGGCAATTAACCTAAAACTGTCAACTGATGTATGATAAAGCTAACTTTAAACACAATGAGGTGATTTCGTCATGACACTGATTGATAAAGAAGTTAGCCGCCGCTGATATGGGACTCATCGATGCCGTGGAGAAGTAACCAATTCGATTAGATTAGACGTAATGCCTGCTTCACATCCTACCGCCCATCTTCCAGCGTCATACGAATCAAGAAGGTGGGAAGCACAAGATATAGGGCATGTTAAATTTCTGGTTAAAAACTATTAGTTAACTATGCAAAAAAAAGCGATTCCGCAGGTCGTTCGGCAAAGTCAGGCATGGGGAATCGCTAATCGTTCTCGTTTTGTCTGCATTTTGCGTTTCGCTTTTTTATTTTTTCATTTCTGATGCTAACCAGAATCCGCTTTTTTCGTCTTCGTGTTCTATTCGCGCGATGAGGTCTTTTCTTGTTGCCTTGTCTTCGAACACGTTCTTTGCGGCTTCATCGATTTCGTGGAGGCGGAGGTTGACGAATACTGGGGCGTCACCGTGCTTCTTCTTGCAGAGCTTTCTGATTTGCTTTCTCCATTCTTCTTTTTCTTTCGATGTGTATCGTTTGTTTCTGTCTTCTGTGACAATCATGATGACGTCTTTCCCGTTCCATCGTCTGCGGTCATGTGTGTCTGTTGTGGATCTCATGCTCGGCTCAGCTCCGTCGTGCCTCGTTTTATAAGGTTCCATGTAGGAGTCTCACCAACCGATTAGTTTGTGCCGAACCGATTCACGCGCCGACAACCCAAGACATCCACGCCGAGCCGACAAGGCGGACGAGGCGAACAACGAGGAGGTGACGGTTCGATAACACACAGACGGATTGGCAAGCAGACACAAGAGGCGACGAGATCCGTTTTAACGGCTTTTAATGACGAATTGGAACGAAGCCCATCATCTGCCACACATCACCTGATCGCATCTCGTTTCGTCTAATCGGAAAGAACGGGCAAGATGGTGAGGCGTCGATCCGTTCAAATTCGCAACCGAACGATGATATGGGGGAAAAAAGAGAGAAATATGTTATGGGATAACCAGTGTCCGAGAAAAGCGCGAAACGAGCACAAAAAATCGCTCGATTCCAAGAACTTCCAACGCATGAGCCGCGCCGTCCGCTACGCCATCGAAGAGAACGTCCCCTACGACTTCATCTAAAGCTGAACGGACAGAGACAACGAAAAGCCGCTAAACGAAAATCACCCATCCCATCGACAAGGCGAGCAGGGCGATTCGGCATCGACGCACCATCATCGCACTAACGCAATACAGCAAATCACCCCTGCAAAACGGGACTAAAGCGCTCCGACCAACCGTCACGACCTGCTGGGAGCACGACGGTAGTAACCGCTGACAGGATGCCCCTTCCGAACATACGGCTCGACATAGACGAGCGGATCGGGCGAACCGGAACGTGCAGCGGAAAGAACCGATTCGACCTCGCGGACATGCTCAGGCGTGTATTTCGTCGCAAGGATTCGATACCGCTCCGACTTCTCATCGACGAATTCCTGCTCGCCTGCCGTCAGTGGAGCCGTAAAGCTCTCACGCCATACGTCATGCCACTCGCTCCCGTCCGGCCCATCATACAGGACGTCGCCGGAGCGGTCGATGACCTTGTAGTTATCAAACAATCCTGACAATGAGAATGACAGGACGTTGGATTCGAGGTTTTTAAGCACCGTCTCATGTGCTTTTATCGGAGTCCAGCGTGCAGGAATTCCGTGAGATACGTCGTCGTAGTATCTTGAGAATATCCCGATACGGCTAATCGCCGGTTTTGTTGCAAGAGCAACGAGATGAACGTCGCGTCCACATTCTTTTGCCGTTTTAGCTGTTTTCATGACGACATCGCAGCTTCGCCATGTTCCCTCAACGATTGTTGAATATCCATGCTTGTTCGCATAATCTATGCATTTTTCGACGAGTTTTCCGGATAGTTGCTTCGTCACATCAGGCATGGAAATAGGATCGGTTCGCATTATCTCGTCGTACTGCGGATGGAATTGTCTAAAATCGTCTCCGACAATCGGAATGAGCGGCATGTCATATAATGCAATCGCTCTTCTTTGCCCGCGTGTCTTTCCAGCTGCTGGCTGAGCCCCAATTAAGACAGTAACAGGGGAAGCATCATACGATGGACTGTCGGCTATGCCGAATACGCGGGGAACGACATATCTATCGAATATGTCTTGTATCTCATGCTCATTGAGATTCCGCTTCTCAATATCCACGCTACTTGCTGCCCCTTAATCTATCGAGGAGCTTCTGCATCTCCTGAGTTCTCTTCGACCAAGCAATCTTGCATGAGATTTGCTTATCGGTATCATACGGATCGATTGACGCTCTCATCTTAATGACGGAAAGATCATCATCGCGAATCTCATCGGCTTTCTCTTCATCACCGATACGCCTATATTCGCGTTCGATAGCAATCATGACACCGGATAACATCGTACCCGCCTCATAGAACACGTCATATAGGACAGCACCGTCCATATCACGGAGGTACTCTTCCATCTCCCTATCAGATAACACATGCATTCCCAAAACAAACTCCAGCACTTTCATGTACGTCAATCTCGATATATCAATTATACGCACATAACGAAATCAACGGTTCACCAAATCGAGCACATTAGCGAAAAATCGCATAATCGGCACAAAACACTGCCACCGCCCGCAAGACGCGCACGAACAGAAAGGCAGACTGGACGAACAGGCGAAGAACTACTCCATCGCCTTAACATGCGATTCGATGAAATCGATCTCCTCGTCAGATAGACCGTACTTCGCGTAGAGCTGCTCATCGATCTGCGGAACGGGAAGCGACCAATTAATATCAGACGATTCGCTGAAATCCTGCAAAGGAACGAAACGCCACACATTGCTCTTATTGCTCTGCGTGACTTTCAGAATACCGAGCAGCACGCGGGCGAATTTCGTCTTAACGTATTTCATGCACGCTTTAGCCTCATTCTCGGTATCGAAGCAACCGATTGAGATGAATGTCTGTGTATAGCCGATCATCGGCGTGCCGATCATCGGCGTGCTAATCGTCTCACCGAGAGCACCGCAACCGTTCGCCCCTGGAATGATAACTTTATATTTGTTGAAATTATCAGGACCTGTAACGTATTCCTTCTTGATATAGAATAGCTGCCTTTCGTTATCGAGGCGTCCCCAGATTCCGACCTTTCCATCATCCTTGCTTTTCGTAAATACGATATCGAGAAGATTCGATGTTATGTTCGAAGCGAGGTCGTACTTATGCCCTGCGGAGAGCATGCCCTCGACTTGCGGATAGTCGGCATGCATTGCATCCGTAAAGCGATATGACGAAGTGCCGTACATAGCAGTTGAAATAGGCGTTTCGTTTTTATCTTGGACTTTATCGAAAATAGAACGTAGCTCGTCGAATACGATGAACACCTTAATCGGTTTAAATACCTGCTTCATGGAATGAAGCGTGATAGCAATACCGCCCTTGATATCGGTATTCGGGAATACTGATCTACCGTTAGCGATATATTTGACTACTTTTAGATGCTCATCGTTGAGCATCTTCTTGTTCCAGTCCTTCGGAGTCTTGCCGGCATTGAATAGGAAACGTGCGGGAGTAATCAGCATGACGCAATCGGCAATGCTATATGCGGAATCCATAAACAAGTTGTATACCGGCTTATCGCTGGTATTTTTCAGCTCTGTTTGGTACGGCGGGTTACCGACGATGTAGTCGAATTTCACGTCGGTTCCCTCCTTCGCAAGATAATCGAACTTCTCGTTGATGAGCTGCTGCATCGTCCCGTCCACCGCAGCGGAGAGCGTGTCGGCATAAACGAGATTCTTACGGATATCATCCATTATATCGCTATCGTCCTTGTTTCCGTAGAAATAGTTTCCGGCAATCAGGGAAGTAATCTTTGACGGGGCAATACCAAAAATTTGCTTCTTAAGAATATGATGCAGTCGCTCCCCATCATCGGGATAGATTGACTTCATAACATCGGATTTATACAGGCGCTTCGCGATCAGCACGAGGTAGTAGCCGCTCTTGACATATAGGTCGGCGAAGGTTGCATCCGGGTCGTCAAAGCAGCCGGGGCATTCTTTCTCGAGCAGGTCGAGCTGCATCTCCACGACGTCCTTCGGGGTGAAAATCTGGTTGGTCTTCTGCGGCGGGACGTAATCGAAGATGTCGTCATCGGTATCGGTCGTGATGGGGTTTCCGTTATCCGATTTCTTCTTGAGGAACTCGCGGCATGCGCCGTCGAACACGAACGGGTCGATGACTCCGCGCTCGAGCGTCGAGGTCTGCGTCTTGCCGTCTTTGTCGATGAAGTTGAACGAGCCGCCGTCGCGGAGGAAGCGGAACATGTCCTTCGTGATTCCGGTGAGCTCCTCGAAGACGTCGTCGTCGACGTAGGAATCCATCGTTGCCAACGTAAAGCCGTCGTCACCGTAAGCCATGAGGAACGACGGAATCGTGCGAGCGAACCCGCGTAGATGCCCGCGAAGGATTTCCTCGGCATCGCGGCGTTTCATCTCGTCGGCTCGCTTCGCGAGGCTCTCGGCGATGAGCTCTGGGATCTTCTCGCACAGGTCGTTCATCGTCCCGTTGATCTTGTCGATGAGTTCGTCGCTGTGGACCTTCTGACTGTCGCAGAGAGCCTGCTTGATTTCGCCGATTCTTGCGATCTCATCCAAGTCGCCGGAAAGGGCGGCGTCGGTGATGTCGGAGGTCGCTTTGGTCGTGTCGACGGCGACGCTCGTCTCGAACTCGTCGCGGGCTGGGCGTGTCTTCTTGTCGAACTCGTTTCGGACGATTCGCTCGATGCTTTTCTTCTCGCTGGGCTTCAGGTCGCGCTTTTCGCCGACGGAGGTGATGACGCTCTCAACGAGCTTGTCTGCGACATCGTCGACCTTACCGCCGATCGCGTCGCTGCACTCGTGCGTGCTCTTGATGACCGCATCGGCGACCTTGCCGGGTGTTAGCGAGTACTTATCTGAATCGCCGGTTTCGCCGAACGCACGGTTGACGGAGTCGATGATCTTCGCGTCGTCGGTCGCGTCGCGCATCCCATCGATGCCGTCGGTTACCGCATCGCGTGCGTCGTCGTAGTACTTCTTGCCGAACATGCCATGCGCGGTGCCGATGACGATTTGCTCGTCGGGTTTGACGTTCCCGTCCTCATCGAGCTTCGTGTCCGCGGCGTCGTCTAGGATCTTCTTCTCGTCTGCGGCGGCGCGCTTCTTACCTTGCTTCTGCGGCTCGATGCGGTCGAGGATTGACATGACGCCGGCGTTGCCGAAGATTCGGTCGAGGTCGCGGAAGAGGTAGTTGCACATGAAGCCGCGACGCATCGTCTCGACGCCCTTCAGGACGCGGGGGATGGAGAGAACCTTCGCGGCGTCGAGCTCGATCATCGTTCCGTCCTCGTCCTCGCCGATGACGGGCATGAAGTTGAGCATGCGGCGGATGCTCGCTTGGCGGTCCTCGTCGGTGCATGCACCGCCTGCGGTGATGGGCGTGAGGTTGTCTGCGAACTGCTCGTAGATCTCGAGCGTGCGTGCGGGGTCGAAGTCGAAGACGTACGCGGTCTCCTTCCGGTAAATATTGACAGTCTTCTTACCGGTCTCGGGGTCGGTGACGGTACGCTTCTTCTTGCAGGGGTTCTGTGCGCGGAATGCGGCTTGGATATAGGCAACGGGACTTTTCATGTTCGCGAGCATGAGTACGCCGTCCCATTCGGGAACGGTGACGCCGACGGTAAGCTGCCCGACGGAGAGCGTGATGGTCTTGTCGTTGTGAGCAATCGCGTTGGTTACCTTCTTGAAGTTGCTCGTGATGGCGCGCTCATCGACGTCCTCGCAATCATCGTACGCGCGCCCATCGCCGACTGCCGCGACAATCTTGTATCCCTTGAAGAACGGATCGCGGCGGAGCATATTCATGAGCGCGTAGACGGAATCGACGCGGTTGAGAATCCACAGGGTATGTTCGAGCTCGTCGCGCGTCTCAGGTGCGAACGGGTATTTCTCGTTGGTCTTCAGCGTCTCGATGAACTTCTCAACCTGCTCCTTGTGAATGAAGTTCGCGTAGCCGTCGGTGGCGAAGAACTCATTCAGGTCGAACGCATATGCGGCGCTGTCGCCGTCATCGTCGATGATGGCTCCACGAGAGACCTTCTCGCCGATCATGTCGGACATGCGGTAGGTTCGGAGCTCGACGCGGGGGAGGCACTCGTAGGGGTTGAAGCCGTCAGCGTCGTCCCAGTTCGCCTTCGCCTCCTGCTCGTCGGCATAGGACCAGTTGTAGATATTCTCCTCGCCGAAATCGCCGCTCGCGAGCTGGTTGAACGCGGTACCGGTCATGTAGAGGATGTGGTCGTAGTCGAGGTTGCGGAACGCCTTCTCGGAACGGAGCGTCGACATGCCCTCGTGGGACTCGTCGCCGATAACGAGGTCGAAGTGGGTGTCGGCGAGCCACTTTAGCTTGTCGAACTTGCCGCCGAAGTAGACGGAGCCCTTCAGGTCCTGCAGGGAGATAAAGGTGATGCACTTGAGGGTTGCGCGCTGCGGGCTCTTCTCGTATGCGGAATGGGAGACGACGTAGGGGGCGTCGCGGAGCGCGGGCGTATCGGACACGAACACGTAGCCGCTCTCGGTTCCGAGGAACTTCGCGTAGTCGCTCGCCCAAGAGTTCGCGATGGACGGGCGGTTGGTCACGATGAGGACTTGCTTCGCGTCCATGCGGCGGATGACGTCGTATGCGGTGAGGGTCTTCCCGTATCGCGGCTTCGCGTTGAGGAGGAACTCGAGACCGGCGTTGTCGAACCAACCGACGATTTTCGTCGCCGCCTTGTCCTGTTCGCGACGGAGCTTGTACACGACGGCGGATGGCGCATCCGGGGTGGTGATGTCGCGGCGCTTGAATGGAATCAGATAATCGTCGTGCATGGTCGCCGGGTCGAGTTTGAAAAGCTCGGTACCGGGGCGGCGCTCGATTCCGTTCGCCTGCATGTATGCGTGGAAGTCATGGTCGGTACAAGGCTCCCCGTCGTCGTAACACGCGGGTTCGGTCCATTCGATTTTCGGTCGGATTCCGGAGGTGTGCGTTTGCTGGGCGATTCGCGCCTCGACGGTCTGCGCCTCCGTGTATCCCTGCTTCGTCCATCCCTCGTTGTAATCGACGCCTGGCATCGTGTATGCGTAGAGCGTCGGCTTAATCTTCTTGAACGTCTTGATTGCGGGAGCCTTGGTGCCCATCGTCGTCATTTCCAATCTCTGTCGGTGGCTTCTCGCCTTTCCGTTTTCTCTCTGCCCATAATGATAGCGGTCAGTTGACAGATGACCTGCGTTTATGTATCCAATCCACATTAAACACATATATCGGTAACGACAAAGTATGCGGGCGACTCGATTCGCGCCAAGTTCTCTTTCTCGCCTATCGCGCCGTTCTGTTCTGGCAGGTCAAGTGATCTGGGCACAGATGACGGCATCAAGCGACCTCCGCTGCCATGCGTGGATTACGTTCCATTCCATCGCGGACGCAAGTTCATCGATGAACGCGTCGACATCGGGTAGTCCTATCTTCCCGCCATCATCGTCGAACCAATCGAGCAGTCAGGAGGCTTCCGTAACGCGACCTTTCAGCGTCACGGTTCGTTCGTCCCGCGCTTCTCGTACCCGTTCGTGATGATGACCTCGACGCCAGTCCTGCCGTTCCCGTTGCGGTTGATGGATCTGCGGACGTCGACCGTCTCGATGTCGAACCCGTCGTACAGCTCCCGTATCAGATTCGTGTCGTGGTTGGTAAGCATCAGCTTCGCTCCTATCTCGTCGAGTCGTCGGAACTCGGTCGCGAGAGCTCTATGCTGCTCCTCGGTGAAGCCTTCCTTCGCATACGATTCGAACGACGTCGGGTTCAGCGGCGCGTACGGCGAATCGATGAAGCAGAAATCGCCCGGCTGTACTCGTGTCAGTGCCTCGATGAAATCGCCGTTCATGATCGTCGCCCTGCGAAGAGCGATCGAATCGGCTCTAATCGCCTTCTCGGAGAACGACCCGCCCTTCGACCCGTTGAACGGGACGTTGAACAGCCCCTTTCTGTTGACGCGGTACAGGCCGTTGAAGCAATGGCGGTTAAGGAAGAGGAACAGGGAGGCAATCTTGGTGTCGTCGTCCGATTTGGATGATACGAGCTCGTTGAACTCGGCTCTTCTGTCGTAGTAGAATCCCTTCTTTTCGTCGTCTGGCGTATTTGCGTATTCGCTGTCGATTGCCGAGACGGCTCGTATGACGTTGTCCGCTGCGACCTTGACTGCCTGGTAACACGAGACGAGCTGCCGGTTTATGTCGTTGAGGTACGCACGGCGCGGGCGTTCCTCGAAGAAGACGGCTCCTCCGCCTAGGAACGGCTCGTGATACGTGTTGTACTCAACGGGCATTCTGGGGACGATTCTATCGAGGAGCTGCCGCTTCCCGCCGACCCATTTGATGAACGGCTGGACATCATCGGCGATCGCGTTCAATCCGTTTTCATGATTCCCTGTTACCATATTTCCTGAGATCCTCCGATAGATATTGGCACCTTCATGCGATGCTATCAGTTTAGCGCAGATTCAATGGATTTGTTTTCGCCTGAACGATATACATGACAATGTAGTGTTATATATAGGCAGCAATTGCCTTCACAATCGAAAAGGAAAAGCAGAATGGCACGAATCAAGAAAAGTACCTTGAAACGCTCGAAGAAATCGAAGAAGCCGTATCGACTCGGCGACTACACAGGAATCGGGTACCACAGCGAGACGACATGCACCGGCGACAAATGGGAGCAGCGCGTGAAGCAAGCCGTCGTCGACTCGTATGCCCTGCGCACATGTATGCCGAACGGATCCCGGAAGACGTTCGCCGAACCGTTCGCGAACGAGGACATCCCCGATGACTGCATTATCGCGCAATATCCATATGACAAGCTCAAGGGCGGTCCTAAGCACGGGCGAGCCGACTTCGTATGCAAGCACAACGGGATGACCGTCGGAATCGAATGCAAGAACCAGAGCACGAATGGGACAGCCGACGAGAAATCATACTACGCATTGGAGAACATCAGCAGGCAATACAAGCAAGACCGCAGAATCCTTCTTTTCGGAGGTAACGTATGGGCGCCTGAAATCGTCAGCGACCTGAAGGCGAAGGTCGCCATGCGGGAGCACTTCGAGCTTCAGCCCGACGTTGACGTAATCGTTGCGACTGAAGAAGAGTTCCTCTCCGACGTGCTTCCCCATCTATTCGACCCGATGACGGACGAGCAGAAGGCAATCAACGAGCAGTTCGCAATTATCGAGCAGGCGAAGCAAGACGCAATCGCGAAGCTCGTCGCATAGGAACTTATTGCCTCGTTGCGGTGGTCTACAAGCCGAAGCGTATCGATGCTCGATAACCAGCTGCTCGTGTCGGTATGCTGTGTGATAGGCGGGAAGCCGATTAACGGTTCCATTCGCCCTGTCGGCTAATCGAAAAAATAGAAGTCCCCTGCGGCTCGGAGACATTCTCAGCGAGCCGCAGGGGACATATCCGGGATGTCTGTCTCCCTTTGGACGATACCAATATACCGGATTTCAAGGCGTATATATAATTCGTCTAGACAAGTGCCACGGAATCTCCATATTCGAGATGAGGATTCCGAATTCATAACTCCTGGCACTTAATAATCTATGAAACATTAAACTAACACGTGTCGGGGAAACAAACGCAGATCCCGATGGGAACATACCGAGGGCGGAAACGTATCCGCCCGACCCACCTCATTATGGCGTCGACTGTGACTCATCCTGCAGCCGGTGCCATCTTTCCCCAGACACCGTCAGAGCTATCATATGCCTAGCTGTATCGGGTATCATGAAGCTTATCGAGAACGGCATCAAGCTCATCAATCGGCTGTGACAGCGAAGCGGCGGGCGGAACAAGCGAGATCACGGCGAATCGAATAGCAGGGCACGTGGCGACTCCCCGCTGACACGGCAAGGGAATCCGTGAGTCCCGGGCGATGCAACATCAAACGAGATACGGAAACAAATAGAAATTGAAATGTCGTTACGCCTCCTTCCCGTCGGACGTCCACGACATGACGGAACGAATAAACGCGAGGGGACGCTGCAGAAGCAGATATTGGCATTTGCCTATCGGTCGAGAATCACAAAGTCATACGGGCCGGCATCGCCGATTGTATAGGTATCGAAGTGGTGCGGAGCGAGACGCCATACATCGGTGCCGTCGTCATGGACGGCATCTGCGATTGCCTTGTCGGTCATATCGATTTCTTCGTCGCTCCATTTGACGCGATACGGGATTGAGGAGGTCACATGTCCGACGAAGTAACCGTCACCGCATCCGTTCGAACAGATAGCGGTACCGTCGGTGGCTCGAACGATAACGCAATCCTCATCGACGAAAACGAGACCGTAGCTCAAGTCCATCTTATCCATCATTTTTGAGAACCTCCATCTGGTCTTTCGTTTTTCTTTTGACGATTTAATGATATCACGTGGGAGAAAAACGTATATATGATTTTTGTTACTCCATACAATAGGCACAAATTAAATGCTTTTTCAATGCATAGAGAGGGAAATGATGGGGGGGGGGAATTAGTGGAATCGATGCACCCATATTGACAAATCATCATTCATCACTCGACTTGAACTTTCATCAGATTCGATGGCACCGATTAAGCAGCCCACGATACCCGAAACGAGAAACTCCCCGTCCTCACGACAAGTGGAACGGGGAGCGGACCAAGAAAGTGAGCAGGCGAAAAAGAAAGAAAACCAAGCAAGAAAGGAAAAAACGCCTGCTCCGAGCAGCCCGACACGATTGCATCGGACCTGAGATATGACGCAACCGATGAGCTGTGAAACCGTTAAAAATCTCATCGGCTGCTGATTAATATATTATCGCAAACGAATGAAAAACAAACGGGAAATCTCAAATACACGAAACGAACACAAATTTGCTCAGACGATATCTGCATGAAGCGCGAAACCGATTTCGTTTATCGTGACATGGCAAAAAAAAAACATCGTCCCGATTTTCCTTATAGGACAAATCGGGACGATTGACGAAACGGTATAGGTGTCTATGTCTATACCTGCAATTTTAGTTGCACTTATCGACGGTGTAGTCGATTGTCATCGTGTTGCCGTCAAGCGCATAAGATGACTTGGTGACCGGAAAGTAGAAGAAGCGCTCGTTCATGAGCTTTTCCGCCTCGTCGACGGTGATGTCCTCGTCGCTCTCGTAGATAGCACGGAAATCATCCTCATAGGAGTGGTTCTTCACGACTTCGTTCGAAATCTGCTTCATCATTTTCGGCTTCATTTCGTCTTGTTCTTCTTCTTGACGACTAAATAATAACTGATTGAGGCAAGTTATATATACAGATTTATCAGTTCATAGAATGAGCGCAAATATGCGTATGATATGGAATCAGCAAACGCCAATTCGATATAAGCAGGATCGGCGTCGACTCGCAGGACTCCGCCCTTGTGACGGGATACAAAAAACTCCCCGCCCCTCTTGTCGTTAGGAACGGGGAGGCATTCGTTTCGGTTAGATGAGGAATGCTGGCATGTAACCGGTCTCGATGCATGGCACGATGTTGGTGATGTTGCGGGTCCAGTTCTTAACCTTGTAGCGGTGGCTCTCCTCCTCCATGAAATCGTCGAGGACGGGCTTGAGCGTGTAGTCGTTGCCATCGTCGATAATCTCATTCACAGTTCCCTTGATGCGACGGACATCGACGAAGTGAGTGGTGGAATGAACGACCTGATAGAATGCGACCTGATGGGCGTTGCAGCCGTAGTCCTCTGCGAAGATGCTGCCGACCGGGATATTCTTGATTGACTTCATCGTGTGGTTCCTTTCGTTTTGCTCTTCCTCTTAACGACTACATAATAGCCGATTTAAGCAAGTTATATATACAGATTTGCCTTATCCACAGAATAGACACAAAACAGCCGTTCTATTTATTCGTCAATTGCGTTGTATTCTTAATATCCTTGTATATTCGTATGTTTTGTATTCTTGTATCCATCGCATCAAGACGATGCGTCAAGCAACCTGCGATATGATAGAACACACGATAAAAGCGTTATCGCATCTCATTCCATACATATATCGCATGATTATGTAGATTTAATGCGATGATGCAATTTTTTCCATCTAAACCGACATATCAGATATAATATTTTTAAATATATCGATTAATCGGAAAGATTGCACAGGTGCACCAATATGCCGAATATGAATTTCATAACCGATAATACGCATAAGCGAACAATCGATTTCGTTCGCAAGACATGCGAGGATTTCGCAAATGACTTTCATGCAGATATTTCCGCTATTCTCGGTACGGATAATTTCGATATCACTATCGAACCACAATATATCGAACGAACGTACGCCCCTTATCTCGATAACGGATACGTCCCGGCACGATGCGTAGACATCTTCATGACCGTCGAGCGAAAAGACGGCACCGACAATAACAACGGTGAGATTAACCTTTCGACGAGCATCTACTTCGACGCGATGAAAATGCCGTACGAGCCAAGTGCGTTCAACGACGAGAGCGAATGGCTCCGCTGCCGCATATACGAGGGGCTCCATGACAACCTCGTAATCGAGAAGGTCAAGCAAGCCGCCCAAGATAGGAACCGCTCCCGCGTGCTATCCGACATGCGGCGCTCGATTCCGTCCATCTCCCCGACCCTCTATGAGATGAACGAGAAGGGCGTATTCTCATTCACTATCCCGGTACATGACGATTAATCGTCCTATTCGATAAAACATATATATACGGACAAAACGGGGCTTCCCGTTCTCCGTTGCACCCACACATACCGTGTGAGCTTTAAGCCAATTCACCGATCAACCGATTTGCTATGGACGTGAAGCGCTGTGGTACGAATGCATATCGCTTGTATCGAACACACGCTCAGTCATTGTGAAATAAGCAGGTAGAAGCAAACAATCGATGCTTTCTCATTTTCATGTTTTATTCTCGAAGCAGCTCTAATCGTAGCAATCGGTTTTATAGAACACGTGAAGCTCGTTACCGTCGACGATACGATAACTCACGTCGACGACCGGATAATCGCTATACCTTTCTTTAATCAAATCGTTCACCTCCTCATCAGTAACATCATGATCGGCTCTATAGACGACCTTGTATTCGTCATCGTATATGCCGTGTTTGATGTGCAGCCGTTCCATTCGTTCAAACATGAGAAACCAGTCCATATCAGCTATTCGATTGACAATCGCTTTTTAATATTAATCTCGAGCAGCGCATATGACTAATTACAAATAAGAACAACGCTATATTCTTTGCTTGATAAAGTTTTAACTAACCGAATCAAGCAACGCTGTGTTGTCTCCCCGCTCATCGACATGAGAAAGCGGGGAGACAATCAAAACGCAATAGCTCAGCACGACGAGCACGCCAGACGATGAAACGATGAAATAGGAAACAACACATACAGTGTAAACAAAAAACGAGACCCGCCATCAGTAACACGGACCAGAAGCCAAGCAATACATGCATTCCCGTTGCAATTTAACGACGGGCAAGAACAACAGGGCGAGCGGTACGACGAACCTCAATCACCTCGGAAATTCGAACATCGTCAAGCATGGCGGCGCACCCGAGTACGACGAGCGGAACGGCGGAAAGCAGCTTCCGTCTCGACTGCGTTGGTATTGACAATCGCGATCGCGGAAACAAACATCACGACGAAGCAAGCGGCTAGAGCGATCGATGCGGCACAAAGAGAAATCGTCTCGCACTCGATGCCACCAGCGATTCCAAAGGAGATAGTGATGTCTGCGATGATAGCGGTTACGGCGATGTTCTTCCTCATTTGTGTTTTGCTCCGTTTCATGGCGCGTTTTTGTTTCATCTGATAAATCAAATATATAACTAGAGAAGTGAATGCAGTTGGAAAAATGCCCATTCATATCATCGACATAATTCATTTGCATCACGCACCTGATAGGGCAGCTCAAAAAAATGGGACGGTAGGTTTTCCCTTCCCGTCCCGTTTCATCGCCTGCCTGCGTTTTTGTCTTTAGTTGCAGTGGTCTACCGTGTAGGTGATGACGAGGTGATTGTCGCCGAAGACATACGAGGCGCCGGTGACAGGAAAAGTGTTGTAGCCATTTGCAATGATTTCGTCGGCTTCCGCATCGGTGATTTCGTGGTCTGCCTCATACGATGCGACGAAGGTGTCCTCCCAAGAGCCGTTCTTGTAGAGCTTGTCGCTAGTCTTCGTGATGGTCATTTCGGGGTCCTTTCTTTTGTTCTTCCTCTTGACGACTACATAATAGCCGATTCTGTGAAGTTATATATACAGATTCCCCAATTCATAGAATGAACACAAGCATATCGGGTGAAGAAGGATTCGGCAGCCCCGATTCTTTCCGCCTACATTCATGGACGAACGCTCATCGGTTTTGCGGCGCGAGCGGTGCCCGTTTCATTCTCATGCTCCGGTACCGGCAAGCGATCCATCAAGCAGATCAATCGATATCGCCACGCCTATCCGTGTAGGATAGCAGGGCGGATTGCGTTACGTATTTTCAGTACCGGTCACGTTCACCGTTCTTTTCTCATGCTACTGTTCGTTTTGCTCGTGTTGATGCATGGAATCGAATAGCCACGAGACGAGGTTTTAAAACCTGTAACTTCCATATCGCGGTAGAGAATCGTCCCGTTTTCTCAGCGATCAGCGGAACGATCGATTCATTTTAGCGATTCCGTTTACGCACCGTTCTATTTTGCTCGGTTTTAACCGATCAGCTCGTTTTCATCGGCTGCGGCGGCGATTTTCTTGAGAAGCTCGATTTCGTCCTCCCAATCATCGCCATATTGCTCATTGTCGAGAAGGAATGAGATGACGCTATGAATCTTCGATGCATCCTCAGCGGTCAGGTCAAGCGTGGTGTTCTTCGTTGCGGTCATGTTAATCACAAGTCCTTTCATCGTTCAGATTTCGCCGCTTTGTTTTGCTTGCTGCGGCTTTGCCCTTTTGTTTGTTAAATACATAATAGAGGTAATAGGTATATATATTGTGCAGAAAATATGACGATAGGAGACGCACACAATATGAACACGAATAGCGAAACAGAACGGTATGTGCGAAATTACGAAACGATAAACGAGTCGATAAGTGCAATCAGACGATACGACCAGCA
>ERZ808246.1046-NODE-1046-length-21101-cov-8.716336_pt1 | contig 21101 bp, 25 predicted proteins | sample MGYA00521083_ERZ808246 | MGnify/ENA primary metagenome ERZ808246 (study PRJEB31516, sample SAMN03275577) | gut metagenome | biome: mammalia-associated habitat; material: feces | host: Papio cynocephalus | place: Kenya | collected 2012-07-07 ... | reverse complement strand
GAAGACGGTAGGTCTGGCATGCCTTATATGCCTATGGGGCCTTGGGTGCCTGATAGGTCTATGCGTAATTGGAGGTAAACGAACATTTACCGAACATGTAGATTGTGTGGATTTTGTGAAGAAATATGGATTATCTTTAATGTTATTGGTATATAATGTAACAAATCGGTGTTATCTATTGGACGGAATTGTTACGGTATATCCGATGTAATGCCATAGTAAATATGGGGAAACTTTCATAAACCATTTTTCTATGTTTATTAAGGTGAACTTATGGAGACTGATATTCTTATTCAAATGGTGTCCAATGTTGGTTTTCCCATTGCAGCTTTTGCAGCTATGTATTACATGTGCAATACGACCATCAAAGATGTTAAAGCGAGTATCGATGAGCTTTCTCGTGCAATTGACAAACTGCTTGAAAGGGAGGATTCGTAATGGCTGACGAAAACACCTCCAACAATCCTCCCGAGGATAACAACACAGAATCTCCAAACAATGACAATCAGCAGGGAAACCCTGTTGGCAATGCTCCTGCTTCTGAACAGCCTACCGCTACTCCTCCTGCGAATGCGTTTAATTCCCCTGAGTTTGATGCTTCTGAGATTACACGCAAGCTAGACGGCATTATCGAGACGCAGTCCATTCTCACTAAGGCAGTAGCCGAGCTTATGAGCAATGGTGGAAACGCAAAAGTCAATCCTGGCCCTGATGCAGGCGAGTCCTCGCGACCTACCGACGTTTACAGTGGCAAACCCATCGACGCTATTAACAATCTCAAACTTTAAGGTGATGACATATGGAAAACAATGCTACTATCCTCAACGCTGTTTGGCTCAACGGTACTAACGACTACCAACAGCGTATCCCCCAACCTACCCAGTCCAATATTGACCGTACCATTTCCGCGCTTTTCGACCCTATGAACAACGATTGCTATAATCAGTTCGTCGATTCGCTTATCAAGCGTATCGGTATGGTCAAGGTGCATACCGAGGAATGGAAGAACCCCCTACGTGAGTTCAAGGGAGCTTCTCTTGTATACGGTTCCTCTATTCAAGAGATTGCACCTAAGTGGATTAAGGCGCATGCCTATTCTTTTGATTCCTCGCTTCTTGACGTGAATCGCCCTGAAACCGCCGAATGGTTCCATTCCATCAACCGAGCTGACCGCTACGATATCTCGATTCAGGATATCGAGATTCGCAAGTCCTTTACCGATGAGTATGGTCTTAACAACCTGGTTTCTGGATTCCTCCAGGCCCCTATCAATGCTGACGAGTATGATGAGTACCGTATCATGATGCAGTTGATTGCTGCCTACGAACAGAAGTGGGGATTCTTTAAGCACAAGCTCTCCGCCGCCCCCACCACTCAAGCGGGTGCTATGGAGCTTATGACTGCAATTCGTACTTATACTGGCAAGCTCAAGTATCCCTCCATGCTTTATAATGCGCATCTCATCGATGTCCCTGTCTTTGCCAAGCCCGATGAGTTGATGCTTCTCGTCACGCCTGAGACCGAAGCTTATATTGACGTTAACGTTCTTGCATCTCTCTTCCATGTCGAGCTGGCCGACATTGACGTTCGTCGTATCATCGTCGATGAGTTCCCGATTCCTGATTGTGATGCATTGCTTCTCACTAAGGATTGGTTCATCTGCCATGATACCGTGAAGCAGATGGGTAGCTTCTACGACAACTCCAACCTTGTAACCAATTACTTCTATCATCGTCAGGGTATTTACTCGATGTCGCCTTTCACCCCTTGCATTATGTTCACGCATTCGAGCGAAGCTACCACGGTTCCTGTCACGACGATGAATGTCACTGGGCTTGAGGTCTCTCCTGCCACTGCGACTGTCAAGCAGGGCGACACGCTCCAGCTTGTAGCTAAGCTTACTGGTTCGCTTACTGGTGAGGAAGTCGAGGGTTTCCAGCTTCTCCCCGATTCTACCAGCTATGAGATTGTCAACGATAAGGGCGTCTGTCCGCAGGCAACTTATGTCGATTCTTATGATATGCTCCATGTGGGCAAGCGTGTTGCGGTTGGTTCTAAGCTGACTATCAAGCTTACCAGCTCTTATATCAATCCGTCTGGTGCGACTAATACTTACAGCGCCACGTGCGTTGTGACTGTCGCTAAGGCTTAAGACCTAAATCGAGGGTGACGATGGCATTTTGGAATCCAGAATCCATCGTCACCCTCTATCGGGTTCCCTGGGATTCTTCTTATGACAACGTTGTAGACTGGAAAACGACTGATAGGGATGCTTATTTTGCATCCCTTCCCTCTAAGGATGTAATCACTAAAAGCGATTCTGCTTATATGCCCCTCGGCATGCAAATCGTGATTGACCTTCCCTATGAGGTTGCTCGAAAGTTTAATTACTGTGTTGTCTCGAACCCTGCGAACCCCGTTGAGGGTGACGAGGATTACAAGCTTTATTACTTTATCACGAATACTGGTTATCCGAATCCGTCTGCTTCTGTTCTTACCTGTTCGCTCGATGTTTGGACTACTCGCTATACTGACATTAAGTTCAATGTCGGGTATGTCGAGCGCGGTCATATCGGCATGGCAAACTCTAATCTGGTAAACGCCCCCGAGGGCGGATACACCAAAGCATTGAACACCTATTGCACGCAGGCGGATGGTGTGTCCACTGGTGACCAGTATCAGACGTTCAAGGTTGACGCGTTTCAGATTAATGACCCGGAACAACCTTCTTACGTATGCGTTGTATCGACGTGCAAGCTTTATGGTGGGCGCGGTACAGTTGATAACCCACAGTTGAAAACAGCCGATGGCAACTTGGTAGACGGTATCGTTTCTGGATGCAATGTCTACTTTATAGCCATAGACGATATAAGAATCTTTATGTCTGATATGGCTGATTTCCCTTGGATTTCGCAGAACATCATCTCGATATGCACTGTTCCAAACAAATTGATTAACTTTGATTATCTCGAAGATAAGACTAGTTATTACAATGAACGTTTGTATCATTACTATGTTCCTAATCGAGATTACAGCAAATCCTTTAATTGGAACTTTGGTGATATTCCCTGGCTAAGCGATGATGCGGTCATAGACATTGCAAATCTAAAATCTAAGGAACGATGGGGACAAAGTACCGATGCAAAGTATTGGTATCAGTCAATCGACAAGCTCAACGCTTACCCCTACGCAGTAATCGAACTGACGAGTTCCAGTTCTGGTCAGTCTGTCTTTCTGAAGCCTGAACTTTTGGGCAGCGATGTGACACCTTTGGTTTACATCTCATGTGCCATTCAGCCATTTGCGTCATGCGCGGTAGCCCCTAAGTATTACGGTCATTTCGACGGCAAGCAGTTCTCGGTAACGGTTAAAGATGGTGATGAGGTATCGACACGTGATATCCCATATGGTGAGCTTTTCAACTGCGCTATCTGGTTTGATAATTTCCCCCAATGGTCTATCGTAAACAACGCGTATTTGGCTTATATGGCATCGACTGCTCATACACGCACGTATCAGTATGATAACGCGCTCTGGGGTATGAACTCGTCGAATCTCACTGCCCAGAACAGTTATAAGAACTCTCGAATCTCTATCAGCAATGCTTACGCGAATGCAAAGATTGAAGCTGACAGGACTCGGGATGTGTTTGCCGAGAACTATGCTCAATCACAGACCGAGTTTGGTGTAAATGCAGTCACCGGAGGTATCAACCTAGCGACGAACGTCATAGGCTCGTTTGCAAACCCGACACAAAGTCCAGTTGAGTTTGGTGCAAACTTTGTCGGTAGCGCCGCTAACTATGTTGGCGGCGTTGTTACCGGATTGTCTGGCCTTGAGCATTCGCAGAACATAAACAAACTCAACCTTGCAGCCTTGCGTCAATCTGCCAAGAATACCAGGAACTCGTCTCGTGAGATTGCTGAAAACAACCTTGCCCTTGCTAGTACGGTCAATCAAGGTAACTACGACAATGAGATTCAAGGTATAGACGCAGCGTATGCGGATGCAAAGTTGACACAGCCTTCGCAGTCTGGCAACACTGGTGGCGATGGCTTGCGATACGCAAACGGTATCGAATGGCTTATTGAGGTTCGTTATAAGACGCTTTGTGATGATGCAATCGTTCGTAATGGTGACTTTTTCAGACGTTTCGGATACGCTGTGAACCGTTACATGAACATTCCCAATGACCTATCACTTTGTAAGTATTGGACATACTGGAAAGTGCAGCAGCTTGAAACGTCTTCTGCCCTTATGAATGAAGATGAGAAGAACGTCATCAAGGGTATCTTTGCCAAGGGTGTTTCTGTTTGGACGAACCCTGACGAGATTGGTACTATTTATCCGCGTGCCAACAGGGTATTAGATGATAAAATCCGTGATTATTATTAATAAGGGGGTGACTCTATGACACCTAACATATGCCCCACTGGCAACATGTTCTTGCCAGGACAACAGGTGCAGAACTTGAACCCAGTCACTGGTGAGCGTGTATATGATGCCGACTGGATGAACACTCTCACTGAACAGGATTGGCGTTCTTACTTACTCAACTTGGCAATCACGCGATTTGAGTGGGTCAACTGTCCAGACGAGCTTGACCCTAGGTTCATCGAGCTTTGCCTTACCTTTTATGGATGGGGTTGTTTCTTTGAGCCTATGCACGGCTATCTTGCTTTCTGCCCAGCCACGCAAGATAACAATCTCGACATGTACTACAACCCTCGCAAGGTTCAGCTCATCCCGGCAAACGGCCAGGGTCTAGACGGATGTTCCAAATGGGAGCGCTATTGCAAACGTTCGGTTGAATCTGACAGCGGAGATTTGGTGATTCATGAGCAAGACGCTGTTGCATGCTTTGACAACATGCTACGTGAACCGATGCTTTATAAGATTGAATGTGCTGCCAAACGCCTTTCCCGCATTGAACGTGCAATTGATGTAAACGTGAATGCACAGCTCACACCCTGGATTGGGGTTGCGAAGGAAACTGCCAAATGCGACCTGGAAAAGTACATGAACCAAGTGCTTGGGTTTGAGTCATGTGTCCTCACCGACGAATCGTTCGCAAATAACGTCACAGCTGAGGTACTGCCTACCACAGCTCCGTTCCTTGCCGATGACCTCATGAACCTGGGGGATAGGCGCATCAACCGAGTGTTGACGCAGTTGGGTATCGACAATGCGTTCTCGCAGAAGAAGGAACGCGAGGTAGCAGGCGAGATGGATGCAAACAATGAGCAGATTTACATTGCACGAGAAACAGCCCTTCGGTGTCGTCAGAAAGCAGCGAAGAAGTGCAACGAACTGTTCGGCACCGACATTCAGGTAAGGTTTGCTACCAGGCTCAATGAGTCCGGTGGCGTTGACTTTGCGGACGAGGTGGTTTAGATGTCTGTAAACTGGCATGAAGCCTATCCCACGAGGGTCGCAGGCCAGACGGTCAACATGACCTTGTATGACATTTTGGATTATGGTTATGACCTTGGCTTGAATGACTATCCCATCTGGAACGAGGAAAAGCGAAAGTGGCTCAATGGACATATCATCGACCATTTCATGCTGCGTGAGATTGGATGCGAGACACCGACACAGTTCATCTTTTATCTCAACCGTCAGATGAGGGAGAAGATGCCACCTATCAACATGGTGTTCGCCTATCTTGAAACCGTAGACCCTGAGCGACTGGAACTGACGAACCAATACCATGCCACTAACAAGGGTACATCCGATGAGTCTGCAACTGGCACCAGTGACAATACATCGGATGCGACTGGCGACGGTCATAGCTACGCATCGACAAACCCCCGTCAAACCATGGTAGGAAAAGACCCGACCGAGTATTACGATTCTGGCACGTATTCGGATTCAAAGTCGCATACCACCTCGAACGGCAACACAAAGAATGATTCGAACCGTTCAAGCACAAGCGATACAGACGGTTGGGGCAAGCAGATTCTGCCTACGCAGGCCACCAACACATGGTGGGGTGGCATCAACAATGCGTTGGAGCTTGTGTTCAATGCCCTCGAACCTTGCTTCTCCCATATCTGGACTGACCATTTCAACACTTTTTAGATTGGAGATGCGATGCTGAAACCATTTGTTGTTTCTGCTAGTGGCTCTGATTACAGTATAAATATCAATGTAAATGATGACTCTTATGATAGAGCATCTCTTCTTATTTTGTATTAAGGTGATTTCCTATGGCCATTCAACCCACACGCCCTGAAGCCTACGACACCGGGACGCTCAACCAATATGCACACATCTACGACGTGCAAGCGGAGGAGAAGCGTGCCAGGATTGCCGAGGAAACTGAGGAAGCTGCTAGGATTGCAGCTGACGATGCTGAGAAGAAAGCAAGGATTGCAGCGGACGATGCCGAGAAGCAAGCGAGGATTGCAGCTGACGATGCTGAGAAGCAGGCAAGAATTGCAGCGGACGATGCACTAGGCAAGCGTATCGACGCATCCGCGGTCGAGCAGATGACCCCTATCAAACTGACCGACGATGACAAGACCGCAAGCCGTCAGCCCGTGGCCAGCGGCACCCGCTCGCTTGCTTTCGGACCCGGTGCCAAGGCCACCGCCAACCAGTCAGTCGCTTTGGGAGCCTTTTCGCAGACTAGTTCACGCGGGAATACAGTGTCGGTCGGTAGCGAGAACCTGCAACGTCGTATTGAGTACGTCGATGACCCGCAGGCGGGCACGGACGCAGTGAATCTGAGGTATTTTAATGAGAACAGTTCGATTCCAACTATTGAGACTGGTCACACCGGTGACTGGGTTATTTCCGATTCAGAAGGAAAACTTACACCCGAGTTTTCAAACTTATTGGCATCTCTACCGACAGGAGTTGTAAAGTTCAATGCATCTCTCTGTTTTTGGTCTGCACCTGTATATAAAGATTTTTCTTCTGGTTCTTTATCGCAAACATATATAAACGCAGGCTCGCCGTGTATCATTACACGTGCAATTGCACTCGGTTTTGAATATAAGATTTTGTCTTCACCTACAAGAGTAACGTCTGGTGTGCATTTGTCATCGGTCAATAATTTTATGTGGCAAACGCTTATCATAAATACATCGCAGAATCTCCCAGTTGGTTATGCTTCCATGCAAAACACCTTAATAAACGGTCTTGACGGAATAAATGTGAAATACAATTCGGATGGTGTTATTAATATCGGTAACGCTACAGCGTCAAACTCCAGTAAGGGCATCGTGCAAGGCTCCGACTCCATCACCATCGCCGACGGCGTAGCCAAGGTAAACTCCTCCATCTTCGGTGACGGTCTTACCACCACCGACGGCAAGGTGTCTGTGGACACCGGGTTTGTCGGCGAGCATCTTGCAGGCGATGCTCTCTATTACGACTCCACAGACGGTCTCATGGTAAAGACAGGCGCGGGACTTCACATCGACAACGACACGTTGTCTGTTGACCAGGACACTTTGCCTTTGGCAAGCGCTGAGAACCGAGGAACTGTCAAGGTGGGTAAGGGGTTGACAATCTCAACTGATGGTGCGTTGTCAACTTCAGGTAATCTTATTTACGGAACACTTGCAACGGATGCAGCTCTTTTGTCAGATGGTGTCAAATCAGTTGTTCTAAGTACAATTTTCGACCCATCGAATACATACTTGCTTCATGCACGTATTACAGTCGTGCCAAAGTCTACATTTGCAGTTGGCACTAAAATGACTGTTAGTACCAGTCCAATCGTACCGAGGTTTTTTCATCAGCTTGTCGAGTTTTTCAAGCGCAACACTATGTGTGCTGCAATAACAATATCTGGTTCATCAATATATACGATTAACAACGAGGGTTTTGATGTGACGTTTAAAGATGCAAATGGAATACTTGATTTCACTGTATCTATGACTAATGCAACTTTGTCTCCAACTCAAAATCTTGTAATCGGTTCTTATTATTAATGGAGGTTTCTCATGCAATTCTTCCCACCTCCCCAATCCCCATACTCCCCCAGTGCCTACGACCCTCCATTCACACCCCGATACAGCGTGCCGGAGTCTTTCCGGCGCGCCCTTTCCTACGAGGGTCAGTTGCATTGGTTAGGCGGACTTTACGAGTCGCTTTCCGGATACGTTGATTCCATGCATAGTTTCTGGATTGTTGATAACGTCGGCACCTCGACTCGTAAGGATGCTGATGCGCTCGTAGGCACCGACCATGAGTTTGAGATACAGTGGACTACCTCGCTTGATAAAGATGTTTGGAGCAATGCAACTATCAAAGCAGGCGATGTATGCGCAATCAGGTTCGTCGATTCAACCGACGGTCGTATTTGTTTTTGGTTGGGCGTGTTGAAACAAGCTTGTAGGTGTATCGAGAAGACCGAGCGTTGGTTGGTTTCGGTTGAATACGTTGTACATGACCTTACTGCGGTGCTCGATGCGCTCACTGCCAGGGTTGATGTCCTCGAAACAAGGGTCGATGACCATGAGTCGCGTATCAAGACACTCGAAACCAAGGTTGCAAACCACGAAACGCGTATCACTGTGCTTGAAAACAAGGCGACAGACCATGAGACGCGTATCACCAATCTTGAAAACCGTATGACAGTTGCTGAGACGAACATCACCAATCTCGGTAACCGTCTCACTTCGGTTGAGGGCGATGTGACCAAACTGAAAACCGATGTAACCAACCTAACGACAAAAGTCACAAATCTTGAAAAGTCCGCCGGGACTGACTCTACAGCTCGCGCCAACGCTGACAAAGCCAATACCTCGATTGCCGACATCCTCACAAAGATTTTCGGTGGCGGTACAGTAGGCGCTGACGGTCATATCACCTGGCCCACGACGGATAAGATTGCAATTGGAAATATGAACCTCTACGGCGGTGACTCCAACGCTATTAAAACGCGCACTGGTACTGTTGCTTCTGGTTCTGATAATGACGTGAGGGTGGTTTAAATGCCAACCCTTAGTTATTGGTTCTCGACGCAAGTCAACCAACCTGGTGCCGACGAATCCAAAAACGTCAACGCTGTTACCTGTTTTGGTTTGCCAGGAACCGCTGGAATCAATCCGTCTATGTCTTCATGCCATTTTGAGGTCAAACTTGCGGTCTATGATTACAAGGATGTTTATCTAGGTATAAATGGTCAGATTTCAGACCCCGTCATCGCGAGCAATGACTATGATTCTGGTTTGTGGTTTTCTCCATCATCGTGGGTATTTGCGACACAAGTCAACGGTACGACAGTCGATGGCAATGGGCTTGTAGTAGATGGGATTCAATATGTGAACCCCCAATACAACGCGTCTGCTGGTAAAGTCATCTTTTACAAGTATGCTCAAATAGATGCCAGCAATGGAGAAGCATCTAACGCCCCGACATGGGCTAGCGGACAGACCGCCTATGACGCGTCGCTGAATCCACGTACTGGTGCTAGTTATGGTTGGTATAAATGGGACATGGGGTGCCCGAACCCAACTGACGGTACATATCCGTCTGAGGGATATGTCAGAATCGGTTCTGTAAGTGATTTCGGTGCTGGTGAGGATTCTAACGGATATGTATATGTAGGTGGCACTGGCACATACGCAGGAACCAATTACAATTACCCAAATCCATATCGAATCACGATACCGGGTTGGCATCCGCAGGAACCCGAGGACTATTACCCATTCGCTATCCGCAAATCTAATGCGTGGGCAAGCGCCAACCGAGGTATAGGAGAAGCAGGAACGTATATCAGGGGCTACATACCTCATTCAGGCGATTCAGACACACCGATAGTGCAATCAACCGCAGTCGATGGGTGGATTGATGTGAAGAACTTTGAGGATGATTCCTATTTCGCGGGTTCTTATCGCAAGAGCGGTTCTTGGGCAAGGGCACCGAAGTTCACCTAAACGAATAAAGCCCCATAGGCATAATCGCCTATGGGGCTTTTTCGTGTGTCAGTCCACTCCCCAACTCTCGTTGAGGACTATCGTCGTGCTGCCTATGCAATACGATTTCGACAGCAGCCTGCCTATCTTGCATCTTCTTTGTACGAACTGACGATACTTTTTCAGGTCATAGAACACGTGTTCTTCATGCGTGTCCGTCTTATAGTCATGCAAGCATACGTGAATCTCCGGCATGCAAGGAACCTTGCTCGTATACTCGAACCTGGATATGCCCATCTCTATTCACCCCATGATATACGTCGTATCTGCCAATCAGACCAATACCCATTGTTGATAAGGGCATTTGCCGAATAGTTGCGATGAGGACAAGGTGCGGAACCTGCCCCCCAAAGTTCACTGCCAGTGTCGTTGCCTTGTGACTCCGTCCCCATGAAAAGCTCCACGTGGTCATAGTCCGGGTTGTAGCCGTTGTGATTGAGCAACAGCACGTCACCTGGTCTTGCGAGGTTGTACGGGAACTGTCCGCCTGAACCGTTTGCAATGCTTACTCCCATTCCAGCCATTGCACCAGTATAGTAACCACTGTTCGCCATATCCGAGCCTGGTGCAATTTGGGTGGCTACCCATGTGATGAAAGCGGAGCAGTTCGTGACTCCATCGACACGAGGGTCTTTATAGTTTAAGGGAGGGTCTTCAGCGCCTACCGAGTATCCGTATTTCCCTTCGTTGTCTAGATATATCTTCTTAAGAGCGTCAAACACTGGAATCTGAGTGTAATCAGGGTCTCCAGTGCCAGTGTCAGGGTTATAAGGTTTGTTGTTTCCAGTACCAGCGTCACCTGAACTGGTCGAGCCACTGCCTTTTACCGGATACCAAACATCGGCGTTTGTCTTATGGAACTGGAGTTTTGAACCGTCATTGCCATGCAGAATGAGCTGATTTCCGTAAAAGTCAATGTACTTGACTTGCGATGACCATGCGGTCACATCGTCGGTGCCGCCTGCAGCTCCATTTCCGTTCTCGCCATAGCCACCGATGTAACCGAATCCGCTTAGGAACCCATTATCAGGTAGGGTATTACCGTCCCAATCACTAAGACGGTTATACATATCGGTCAAGACGGTTTGTTCCAAAGACGTGTCGCCTGTTGACCTTGCAAGTGTCATCACGGCTTTAGCGTTCATCGATTGCAAGCTCAATCCTTGTGCAAAGAACTTCACGACCTCATTGATTATAGATTTGTCGATAAGCGTTCGTATCATACAGCAGATGTAATAGATACCTTTAATCTCATCCAACGTCGGGTCATCGGGCAACGTCGTACCAGTCACATCGCTTAGATACAGATTGACCCTTCTCAACATGCCTATGATACCGTCATATATGTTGTTTGACTCTCGAATGCACCAATACCATTCCTGATATTTGACTGCATCCTCACCGTTTTCTGCTACTGCATCAACCCAGTTTTTGGCCATGGAGTCCGTAAACGTCCCCTTGTTTGCAGGCCATGCATCGAAAAACACGTTGTCTTTGTCGTTTGACAACGATTTCCAGTCATCATTCAATGCGTTGTACAGTGTCTTACCGTTGTCATGTGTTTGCATCTCATGCAGGAAGCAATACAGTGTATACTGTCTCCATCCCATGAAACCAAGTCGCCATTCCCTGCCAGTGCTTTTATGCGTCTCATAGTCCCAAAGCAACTTAGCCGAGATGCTACCGAGCAGGTGCATACTGTAAAGCAACTGGTTTTCAGTCAAAGCGTTGTAAAATGGAACATTCTGAGCAGGGCGCTCCCCCCAATAGTTGCCTACCTTTTCCCATGATTGCAATTGACCCGCCCATTCAGGGTGATTTGAGCTTGTACCTGGATTGTCTTTACCCCAGTTGTTCTTGTTTACGATGAACTCGATTACAGACACAGACGAACCCTCGACATGCCCAATGGGTATCCAGTTGGAATCACCACTACTTTTCGTGTCGCCCACCACTGTATGCAACGTGGAGCCGTTGGCCAATACCCAATCGATATAATCTCCAACAGTCCCGAACATACCACCATTGTCCGTAGGGTCGGTGCAAGCGATTACATAACAATTATCAATCTTTCCGAAACCCTCGCTGTCAAAGTTCATTCCAGAATCAATCTTCAGCTTATACTGGTCAGAACTTATATCGGTTATCGACTGCCAATACATGAACGTGTATACGTTCGTATACGTCGTGCCCTGATAGGTGTAATCAATATTAGGCATTCAGTTTCATCCCTTTAAGCAAACCGTCACCCAATACCACTTTTTTAAACATATCGTATTGGATTAAGCACAATATTTTTTCTCTAAGTGCAAAAGCTTTCTCCTTTGTCTCGTTGCTATAGCTGTTTTCAAACGATATACATTCAAGTGCATTCATAACAGTCACTATCTCATCATTTGTCAAATCGATGTTCATAATCTTCAACCATTCTCATAACATCCCTTTTTATGATACGAGCAGACATAAGTACTGTATCGTTATCTGGATACCCCTCATATTCCATAGTACAGATTGTATAATCGACTATTTCCAATAGTCGTTCGATAGTTTCATCTACAAACGTTACTTTCATATATACCTCCATAAAGAAAAACCCGCCTGCCCAAGCAGGCAAGCGGGTCAATCGGTAAAACGCTATATCAGGCGTAAAGCTCGTTCACACGGTTCTGGACTGCCCTATATATGTTATAGCGTCTATTGGGCTCGTTTCCGTAGTCGCCTTTGATTACATCATTGGCGAACTTAATCCATACGTTATCGGTGTTCGCATCAAGCTCGCCCGAGCAAAGCTGATTGACAGTGGTCTGAACTGCATCGTAAAGACGGTCGATACGTTCCTGGCCGTTGCCGAACTCGCCGTCCATGACCATTTGGGCGACCTCGTCGATATAGTCCTTCGAGGCGTTGGCATCCGGCGTCTCGGGCTTAGCGTTGGTGTAAGGCGGTCGGATGATAGCCGCAACATACCCCCAGGCGCTGGAGCGGTCTACCACGGCTACCTTGTTATGGTGGTTGCCCTCGATTGTCTGGATGTAGTTCGCATGGTCGTAGTACGAGACAATGCCGATGTGGTCAGTGGCACTGTCTCCGTTCCAATCCCAGATGATGATATCGCCGGGTTGAATCTCATTCCTGGACACGAGATGAGGATTCTTAGCCAATACCAAATCAGTGTTGTAGGACGGGAAACCAATGCATTCCTGGCCTGCCTGGTCAAGGCACCACGACACAAACATGCAGCACCACGCGATTTCCCAGCTCGGACCTGCAAGCCAGTCCTCACCGGTCTTCTCGGCAAGCCAGCGGCCATACTTGCTACCGGCTTCGGGGTCATCGGGTGCGTAGTAGCCGACTTCTGCGGTCGCGATTCGGATAACGTCTTGAGCTGTTGCCATTTTAAAACCCCATTTCGTCTTCAATCGAGTTAGCAAACCCTAGCAGGTTGCATTGCGTGACCATTGCATCAAGCGATTTGTTTTTTCCCGACATAATCGTCACTGCATCGTGTATAACCGCCAAAAGCCTTAGCACGTTCTCTTCAGTAAGTACAAGGACTTTCGATGTCCTTTCCTCAGCGTGCATTAGAACGGCACCTCCTCGTCGCCGATGAACTCGAACGACATATACTGACGACCCTTCTTGGATGTGCGGAGCTTAAAGACGATTCCCTGATTGGGCAGTTTCGCTTTCATACCGCCCTCGTCAACCTGCTTGAGCATATCGGTAATGACCGAATTGGCAAAATAGAACTTGCCGGGAGTCTCGACAATCTGAATGACTGCAAAGTCTCCATCCTCGCCGTGGATATATCCGTAGTCATTGATGTGCACGAGCTTTGTCACGATGTCCTTGAGGTCTGCTTTGTCCGCATTGTCCATGAAAGCGATGCCCTTGCCGGAGTTGAGGTTAGTGAAGAAAGACATAGTGTTAATCCTTTCGGTAGTTTTAAAGAGTACCAACGAACGTGAACCCACAACCTATCATGCAGATGATGCAAGCCAGGGCCAACCCTGTTTTCCACTCCCTATCCTCAATGTCATACCTCATGGACTCCGTCACGAGAAGCGTCAACATGGCGAAAAAGAGTGTAGCTAGCAGGGATATGACCATTAGATGGCTCATGATACTCACCTCCTTTTGTACTTTCGTTCTTTCGTTATATTCTGTTTTCAGGTTCCCTTGCGAGATAACGCTTTAACGCGTTTCTCAACCAAGGACACTGTATCACATTTCCGTTAGCTTCACAGTATCTTCATCTAAAAATTTTAAGTCATCGTGATGCAGTTCGAAAGCATAATCGTCTGTCACACCTTCAAGGACTGTGATGTCTATGGTTCCGCCTACATTTCCTGAAACAGTGAAGTCATGCCCGAGCGTATCGTCTTCCTCACTCACTGCCACCATGTACCATTCGCCCGAATCCATTTGCATGAGAACACCCGCAACATGCCCATTTCGCTTGACCTCGACAAACATGTTAAACACCCTTCCCATCATAACCATACTGGTCGCGGAAGTTAATCCACTTATAGCGCATCTCATCATCTTCGAATGCGTGGACAGTTGCCATATCGCCAATCTGGAATTGTCTGAACTCAGTGGTATTAGCGTAAAGTGTATAAGGGTTGGAACACCTGATAGGCTTTTCCAGTTCCTTGATTCCGTTCGGAATGTACGTAGGATTGTATACCCCTGACAGATTGAGCCATCTCTTACCGATTGCGTCATTGTATGTGACCACCTTGCTTTTAAGTACCGTCAATCTCATATCATCGTACTTAGGCCGCCTTGAGATAAGCGCGTCGCAGAACTTTCCGTTACCCAAATACAACCCTGCAACAGTCGGAAACACCGGGCGAAAGTCAGAATCAGGCATGCCCTCGACGCGCTCTTTGTACAATTTTACGGACTCGTCAACATCGTAAACGCCAGTGGTAGCAGTTACGTTCCCGCCGACGCGCATCAATGGAGACAATTCCATATAGTCAGATTCGGCCATATCCGCAAACTCAAACGCGACAGTAGAGCCATGCCCTCCGTATCCAGCGCATCGAAACTTTCGACAATCACCGGGCTTGATGCCCATACGGTCTATGTTGATACCAAGCCACTCATAATAGGGGTTGTACTTAGAAAGCGTGTTTCCGATAAACCATACCTTTACGTCCTGCCTACGACGGACGATTGTGGACAACGCAGAAAGAAACGCTTCAACCTCACCGACCATATATTCCTGTTCGCGCAACAACGCGAACTCTTCAAAGACTATGTTCGTAACCCTATCGTAGGATGCAGACTTGAAAGTATCTTGATTGTTTAGTGTCACAAGATGCCCCATGACACGTTGGATGTCAGGGTCGTTGTCATCCTCCGCAAGCCATTTTCCTGCCTGATATGTAACATGAGATTCAAGCAGATTGTGCATATGCGTCATGTTCACCTCATTAAACCACATGCCCATAAGGATACGGGAGCACTCCCAATCGTAACGACCGATGCGCACAAACTCGCTTCCATCCTTGGCAAACGAGTCTATAAGCATGTTCACGATTGCAGTGGATTTACCAGGGCCACGACCTGAAACAATGAAGTTATAGTCGCAATCAAGTTCTTGGATTCGGTCTAGCGTATAAAATCTCATCTGAAAACCCCCTCCTGCCAGTCATGTTGCCAATCAGCCCAGTCCATAGGCACTGTACCTCTTTTGCCGATACGAAACACTCCGTCATCCTCACGAATGTCGATTCCAGACAAAGCTCGAACAGCTGGATTGTTCTCACATGCTTTATCGAAACGTTGACGGTTCATGGCACTGTTTTCCGTGTTGTTCATAATCTTGCCAGCTTCAAGAATCGCATACCCAGGGCACGTCTCACCTTTGTAGGTGCCGACATCTATTTTAATCCACATGTCTGGTATGGTCTTCTGGATTGTGGCGATTCTGGTACTTGAATCGAAACGGTTGTCGAAACCCAATACAAGGATTGGAACCATATCCCCTAAATGGTCATACTGTTTCCCGAACTCATTGAGGACACCCAACGCGTACCCCGAACACTTGAAGACCCAATGACCACCCTCAATCACAGCGTACTTCTTATGGCCCATGGTCACGAACTTTTCGTAGGTGCCCTCGTAATCGAGTTTGCCAAGGTCTTTGAAGCTTTGGTCGCATGGCATCGGGATGTATGGAGTTTCAGTACCACAGAACTGGTTTACACGTTTGATGTCTCGATTGACATCTTCAACACATTTACGGACGATTGAATCAGTCGCGTTCTCAATATCATCATGCAAGTTCTTATACAGTTTATCCAGCTCGTCTTTAGCCAAACCGATTGACTTGATTGAATCCGTGTCGATGTAAACGACTTTAGCCCCAGCGTCGACTTGCATGCGAGCCATGTAGACTATCTTATAACGGTTGAAAAGCGCGATACAAACGCCTGCTTCTCGCCACATGAGGGAATTCCTACTCGACTCTAGATACCTCTCGAACTTATCACCACCTGCGTCGCAAAGAAAACCGTAATCATCCAATGCGTATTCTTCTCGCAGTGGGTTTGTCACGTTGATACCGTAAAGAGCGTTGAGGTTTCCTTTATGCCCTAACACAAACTCTTCAACCCAGTTAGCATCAATGTTCCAGTCGCTTATGGCCTCATGCTCATCGTATGTGATATAACCCTGACTCAGCCATTCATCCAATTCTTCTTTTGTGGGCCTCTCCCCCCGCTTATACTCTTTCGAGACACTTTTAGCCACGGACTTTTCGTTGTAATGGAAAAGCGTTCGCAGTATCGAATACTTCGTCGGCGTCTCAGATGAGGTATACAACGTCAATTGCTCGAACTCGGCATCATCCCAATCGTACTGTAATACCAACTCATAGAATTCGCTGGATGCAAGTTTAAGGGTTATAGAGTCAGCACTTACAAGGCATCCACCCTCAAAAGCCAGACCTTTTCCACGTCCCTTGTATTGATGCACCATAGCATCAGTCAAAGACGTGTCTCCCACTGCTTCCCACCATTTCCGTTGCGCACGAAAACCCTTGAACGTAATGCATCCAAACCAAAAACCGTTTCGACATTGGAGAACGTCCGGCACGCACTTGACGGTCTTAGCCAAAAGACCCTTGTACGATTCAAGTTCAGTTGCATCAATCTCCATCGGTTTGGTGGGAACCCTATATGAAAGCATGATTGCAGGGTAAGCGCTTTTAAGGTCATACGATACAACGTTATCAAGTACCTTGCCTATAAGATTAGTGTTCGAGATGTTCACACCACCTGCAAAGAAACCTTTAATGGCGCTTGTTTGCGTATCGCCATAACTAGCCCAGTTCCAATAATCCTCTTCCTTCTCAAACTGATGGCGTTTGAGGATTCCACGGTCATCGTCATATATGGTTCGAGCACCTGACTTTACATAGTTGCCAGAACCGCTGTGGCGACGGACTTTCAATGGAAGAGCACCTATACGCACGTGCTCTCTATCCATCTTGCGAACGATTGACGTTTTGGTAAGCACTGACCTACCGAGACATTGGAGGTCTACCGAGGGTCTTGTAAGCAGCGACTGACATACACCTACCATGAGGACTTCGGTATCTCGCAGGTTGTATGCCAGCTCGTCTTTTGATATGGGTGTGTTTGGATAACGAACTTTGTCATAGTCCATCTCAAGCTTTGGAAAGCCAAGATTCGAACCAAGCTTTCTTAGACTATATCCGAACAGCGCAAGCGTGTCAAAAAACGTGAAAGCAAGGTAGTCTTTCACGTATATGTTTACGGTCAAGAAACGCGTGCTTGACTTAGCGGACACCTCGACGCGATATCCCATGGCATCGCAGTCAATCAAGAACTTGCGCAAATAGCAGATGTCATAAGAGATGTTGTGGACCGCCACAAGCCATCGTGAGTCTGTATCGCATGCATCGTCAATCATCGACATGATTTGAGAATACAAGCTTGAGCAATCGCGACCGCTTACATGATGGCATTGGTCTGACACTGTTTCACGTGAAACATCATGCCAATCACCATCCAAAATCAGAAAATCCCAAAACCACAAGATGGCGTACTGATTGTCCCCTCCGACTTTTGTACCTTCCGTATCAAACACTACCAAACGCACATCGTCGGAGGGTTTGCTCATGGGTTATTTCACCTCCCTCGCTGAACGGTTCTTGACGTTTGCGTATTTCGAATAGAACTGCTTCTTACCATGGGACAACTGCGAGACTATATCCAAAACGGTATCGTAGTCATAAGCTCGAACAGCCATCTCCATTTCCCATTGCAAGCGCTCATATGTAGGCGTACGTTCGAACATGCCTTCAGGGTCTTCAATATCCACAAACGCTTCTTTATAAAAGTTCTTGACTCTATGCAGAAACGTTTCCTGGCCGAAAGAATAGGAGAGATTGACGATTTGCTCGCGCTGCTCTTCCAGTTTCGCACGCCCCCCGAACTTTGTCACATATTCTTCAAACGCATGCAAGCGCGTTGCAGTTGAATTGTATTTCGTCTCACCATCTATTACGTTCTTCTGACGCATCTCGAATTGAAGTAGAGCGAGACGATTCCTGCGCCCTTGTAGATTCTCATACTCACGCGAATTAGGGTCGAGTTTAGACATCTCGCGGTCAGTTGCTTTAATGTCGCGGCCTATGTTTCGCTGTTCGTTACGTATGACACGAGACATCTGCTCACCACGTATGACCGAGTTGTTATAGTTCTCGGCTTTAACACGCTTCTTCTCCGCTTTAGTCATCTCTTCTTGTGTGACCGCCAGTTCGGCTTGCAGGTAGACCATATCGCCACGAGATATCGCTTTGCTCATATCGTAACCACTTGCCTTGGCAATCTCATAAGCTTTGCCCTCGACGCGTGCCATATGAAGTGCCTTGCGCTCCATAGCCTGTTCTTCTGACGTCTTCTTGCGCTTGGGTGACTTCGGCTTTGGCGGACGTTCCATCTTTTCAAACTTTTTAGCCTTCTCGATTTTTGCTACACCATGTTGAGATGTAACCTGCTTTTTCATGTCAAACCTCCATGGGGGAAATTATAAAATCACGTTTTAAACAACCCACCCTTGTTTTTGAGGATGTTTCGCGTAAAAACATGAATCGTTAGAACCGAAAATCAAATCAATCTCAAAAATAATTTTGAAATCGAAAATCCAATCCTGAAATCCCGGGAATCTCGAACTGGCCGCACGCCAAACCTTAAACACTTACTTTATGGTTTAAGGTTTGCATCGTTCGGCTTTAGACCCCAGTTTCTCATGCCCCGCGCGCGTGATATCGTATGGAGTCACCTCGCTATCAAGTGCGTCAGTGTACCCGATGATGCACCTCGTCAAATAGCGTCTACCGTCTATGTCAAATGCGTAGTGCTCGCTTAGGCGCGCTATAGATTTGGTAATCTGCACTTCTTGAATTGGCTCATAGAATCCGCCTGTTCCCAAATGCACGGTCACCATATGCACGGCACTTTTACCTATGGGAGAACCGTCTTTAAGCTCGCACGCGTTGATATAGTCCGCGCGTAGGCCCATGCTATAGGCTTTACGACGTTTGCGGGTTGCATTAGGCCTTAGACGGTTTACCGTGCGCCATTGGGATATCGCAAGCTTATTAAACGTTGGATAGTCCAAATAGTTGTACATGCTTTAATCTCCTTACTATGTTCGTTGTATCTAGTGATATTCGGTTATCAGGTTGCGAATACTAGGCAAACAAAAAAGTCCGCGTTGACGCCGCTAAGGCAATCAACGCGGACTTAATTACTAGCCCATATTCGATTGTTGTTTAAAACTTAGACAAACAAATAAAGATTACTGCAACGTCCGACAACGGCAAATGTGTAATAACCAACGCGATAAACAACCCCGCTAATACCGTAGGTGCCTACGCTATATGCAAGTTGTTCACGATTCGAATAACCTTCTTTTTCGATAAAAGAATCCTCGCATTTTTGTACAAGTTCCCTCAATACCTCATAAGGCATATTAGTTGCATCGACAAAAAACATGGTATTACGGTTTTCCGCGATATGCTGTCTGATTTGTTTTTGCGTAACCTTAAAAGCGGTCATTTTAACTCCCTACAAAAAAATTGTTTAATAGCTTACCAAACCCAACTACCCGCAGAATTTACGATATGCTCGCGCGTACCGTCTATGAGACACCTCATTGGCGTACCGCCGACCTTAATCACGTGAAACTCATAGCCAACATAAGCCAAAGCCAAAGATTTAGCCACTCTCATAGCATCACGAAACAATTTATGTTCGCTAATAGTCCCTCCAATACGCACCCAATCGCAACATGTGTCGCTATAACCGTACTGATAAATACACCACATAGCTACCTCACCCACTCAAAATCGACTATTCTCCCGTTCAAATCGCTAACATGTAACCCGGTGCTATCCGGATTAAACATGAGCGTTTTATCAGCAAACCTGGGATTGAGGCCAAAAAGATTTTCAATCACACATGTTGCCTTGTTTGTAGAATCAGGATTGTAAGGATTTACCTCCATTGCATCGATAATCAATTGAATTTCATCCAAATCAAAATTGTTTTCGAACTCACTCATAATCAATCCTCCCTAAAACTCAAACATTACGCGTGCGATTCCGTCACTACAAATACCAACGCGCTTACAAACGTTCTCAATACGCCCATTGTCAAACTCAACAAAAACAAACACTGATTCAGTTTGAGACGAACAAACGTAATCGTTAGCACGCTCCAAAATGCGAATAAAAGTACGCTCGCACGCCACTGGTTTACCATCCTGATTAAGCGCGAAATACTGAAGAATCATTTTGTACCTCCATCCTATCGACCTACAAGGCATTTTTTACCCGAAAACAATATACCTCATTTTGCCACTAAAAGCAATTAACATTTTAACGCGATTGATCAATCCGGCCCAACTCATATCAACCTTACACATAGGCATACAAGGCATACCCCGCCTACCCTCGCTCATGGGCACCCAAGGCCCCATAGGCATATAAGGCATGCCAGACCTACCGTCTTCACCCTCGCCCATAGGCCACACCGGCCGTACACGCATATAAGGCATGCCAGACCTACCGACCTGCCATCGATGGTCGGTGACAGATAGGGGTACGTGGGTGGCCCAGCGGGC
>ERZ808246.1043-NODE-1043-length-21127-cov-3.236760_pt1 | contig 21127 bp, 21 predicted proteins | sample MGYA00521083_ERZ808246 | MGnify/ENA primary metagenome ERZ808246 (study PRJEB31516, sample SAMN03275577) | gut metagenome | biome: mammalia-associated habitat; material: feces | host: Papio cynocephalus | place: Kenya | collected 2012-07-07 ... | reverse complement strand
CCAGAGAAGCGGCGGGCGAATCGTAGTTCGGAAAAGAAACCGTTTTGAAAGGCAGCTGCTTTGCTTTCAAACGCTCGCATATTCTTTTTGTCTGTGTGCCCTTCCCGCTTCCGTCAAGACCTTCAATTGCGATCAGAATTCCCATAAAGTTCCTCCGTTGTTGTTTTCACAGATTTATTGTACTATGAGCGGAAAGAAAATGCAAGGGGTGTTGCGCAATTTCAAAATCGTGGTATAATATAACCGTATATGCCGTTTCCCGAGAAAAAATTGAAGCGCGGTGAGTTTTCTGATGATGTTCAACAGCTTGAATTCGCGCAGTAAGTCTCCTTGCTGTGCTGTAAAAACCAATGAAAAAGTGTCGTTCTTGCTTCGTGTCCCCTCTGATTTTGAATCGGTTGTCATGGAGTATAACGCCATGGATTCGGACAATATTTCGTTTGATACCATGGAATACATCGGGCATGAAGGCGAATATAAGGTGTTCAAAACCTCCCTTTCTTTCCCTTTTCCCGCCGTTTTTTTCTATGTGTTTCATTTGACGCATTATGACGGAACCGCCTATTATCTCAACCGCGGTCCGCTTCAGGACGGCGTGTTGGAATCCTACCGGGGAACTCCATGGCAGCAGACGGTGTATAAGAAAGAATATCAGTCTCCGACGGGATTTTCGGGGAAAATCATGTACCAGATTTTCCCCGACCGTTTTTATTGTGAAAAAATCCTTTTCGATCCGGAGAAAGACATACGCAGCGACTGGGGCGGTGTTCCCTATTTCAACGATGATCGATTGCACCCGGAACATTTCATCGGAAGTGACTTTTTCGGAGGAAATTTGCAGGGAATTCAGGCAAAACTTCCGTATTTGCAATCCCTCGGTGTGTCGCTGATCTATCTGAACCCTATTTTTTATTCTTCTTCCGATCACCGTTACGATACCGCGGATTATATGCGTATTGACCCCGTGCTCGGCGATGAAGAGGACTTTGTCTCGCTGTGCCGCGAAGCGCATAAAAGCGGAATAAAAATCATTCTTGACGGCGTGTTCAGTCACGTCGGAGCGGACAGCCTCTATTTTGACATCAAGGAAAAATACGGAACTCAGGGCGCCTGCCATCATCCGGACAGCCCCTACCGCTCGTGGTTCACTTTTGATCACAGTGACATCGGCTACCGCTGCTGGTGGGGAGTTTTTTCTCTTCCCGAAATCAATGAATCCGAACCGTCTTACCGCGACTTCATCTGCGGAGAAAACGGAGTGATTGCCCATTGGATGCGTTTGGGAGCCGACGGATTTCGCTTGGATGTCGCGGATGAATTGCCCGATGATTTTCTCGATGCGGTGCGCTGCCGCCTGAAAACCGAAAATCCGAATGCGCTTCTACTCGGCGAAGTATGGGAGGATGCCACGACAAAATTCAGTCACGGCGGACGCAGGCGCTATCTGCTCGGTGATCAGCTGGATGGTGTAATGAATTATCCGTTTAAAAACGCCGTGTTGAATTTCATGCTCAAACATGACGCTTTCGGGTTCGGGGAAACCGTGACGCAGATTTATAACAACTATCCGACCGAAATGCTTGACACCACCATGAATTTTCTCTCCACACACGACACCGTGCGGGCAATCAGTATGTTGAGCGGTTCTGAGGCGTGCGGATTTTCCCGCAAAGAACAGGCAGCGGCTTCGCTTTCCGAAGAAGAGTATAAGAAAGGCGTTCACCTGTTCAAAACAGCGTTGGGACTGCTTTTCATGCTCAACGGTATCCCTTCCGTTTATTACGGCGATGAAGCGGGATTATGCGGTTTTTCCGACCCCTTCAACCGGCTGTGCTATCCGTGGGATCATCAAGATACCGCACTTTTAAATTTTGTGCAAAGCCTTTGCCGTTTCCGCAATGAACACAGCGTTGTTTTTTCAAGCGGGGCTTTTCGTGTTCTTTCCTGCGAAGGCGCCGTGGTGACGGTGGAACGCATCGGAAAAGAATATTCTCTGATCTGCACGGTCAATATGTCCGAAACGGCGGTGGATGTGTGTAAAGAATGGTTTGAAAATCCCGTGTTCGGAAATCTTCAAGACGGAAAACTTGCTTCGGAGGAATTTGTGATAGGAAGGATCGGATAAATGGATCGCGTGATTTTACACTGCGACTGCAATTGTTTTTTTGCTTCGGTGGAAATGATCTCCCGCCCGGAACTGCGCGAGGTTCCGATGGCTGTTTGCGGCGATCCCGAAAGCCGCCACGGAATTATTCTGGCAAAAAACGAAAAGGCAAAAGCCTTTCGCGTGCAAACGGCGGAAACCATCTGGCAGGCGAAAAGCAAATGTCCGCAACTGGTTCTGGTGAAACCTCACTATCAGGAATATGCACGTATTTCCAAAGCCGTCAATGAGATTTATCACCGCTTCACCGATTATATCGAACCGTTCGGAATCGATGAATCCTGGCTGGATGTGACCGATAGCCAAAGATTGTTCGGAGACGGAAGAACGATTGCCGACACTTTGCGGGAAACGGTCAGAAAAGAACTTGGAATCACAATATCAGTCGGTGTTTCGTTTAATAAAGTGTTTGCTAAATTGGGCAGTGATTATAAAAAACCGGATGCGACAACGGTGGTTGACCGCGAAAATTTCCGTAAAATGCTCTTTCCCCTCCCCGCTTCCGATATGCTGTATGTGGGGCGTGCAACGAAAACAACACTGGAAAAGCTGGGCATCCGCACCATCGGAGAACTTGCAGCTGCCGATCCGAATCTGCTGAATAAACATCTCGGAAAGCTCGGTTACATGCTGAACCGCTATGCCAACGGCGAAGACAGCAGCCGCGTAATGAAATTCGGCGAACAGGAAGAAGTTAAATCGGTTTCCAACGGAATGACCTTTCTGCGTGATCTCGTCAGTGAACAGGATGTCAGAACCGCCGTGACGGCGCTTTGCGATCTGGTATCTTCCCGCATGAGGAAATACTGTTTGAAGTGTACCACCGTGAGTGTTACCGTCAAAAGTCCGGATTTTCATTCTTTTTCCCGTCAAAAAACGCTTCCCGCTCCCGTAGATTCCGCCAAAGCACTGCATGATGCGGCTTTGGAGCTGATCGGACGTATGGGAACAGAGGACAAACCGATCCGTTCTCTGACGATTGCCGCCAATCAGCTGACATCTTTGGGCTGTGAAGGACAACAGATCGGAATTTTTGACGAAAACGCTTTCACCGGAAAAGACGATCAAGTCAGCAACGCTATGGATCGGATACGTTCAAAATACGGAAACGCCTCCATTCGTTACGGCAGTGTGATAAAAAACGATTTGGGAATAAAGTGACGGTGAGCCTTATGAAAACCCTCGGATTATATATTCATGTTCCCTTCTGCATCTGCAAATGTCCCTATTGTGATTTCTATTCTGTGGTGCTGCGGGAGGAGCTGCGCGACCGCTATGTTCATGCATTGCAGCAGGGTTTGTCATTTTACCGTGACCCGGACTATGCGGTGGATACGGTGTATTTCGGCGGAGGGACGCCTTCTCTGCTGTCTCCGGAAGATATTGACGCCATACTGAGTACCGCTTCCCGCAGTTTTTCTTTTCAAAATCCGGAAGTCACCATGGAAGTCAATCCGTCAACCGTTACGCTTGACAAGCTTTCCGGATACCATCGGGCGGGAGTCAATCGGCTTTCCTTCGGTGTGCAGTCATTCAACGATGACGAACTGAAGGATCTCGGGCGTTTGCATGATGCAAAAACGGCGGAAGAAGCGGTAAATACGGCAAAACGAGCGGGGTTTCGGAATATATCCGCCGATCTGATGCTCGGTATCAGCCGTCAGACGGAGGACTCTTTGCAAAAAACGCTTCACACGGTCGGACAGCTGGATTTGCAGCACATTTCCGCCTATATGCTCAGTGTGGAGCCGAACACGCCGTATGCCCGAATGAAGGATCATCTGCTGCTTCCGAATGAGGATGAAGTGACGGATTTGTATTTGATGACCGTACATATTTTGAAGGCTTTGGGCTTTTCACAGTATGAAATTTCCAATTTCAGCAAACCCGGTTTTGAAAGTCGGCACAATCTGAAATACTGGAATCTGGAGGAATATCTGGGACTCGGACCGAGCGCTCATTCCATGTTTCACAATCGCCGCACGTATTTTCCGGAAGCGCTGGACGTTTTTTTGTCGATGGCAGAGACGGGCAGTTTTTCTATGCTTGAAGAAGGCAGCTTTGACCCCGCCGAGGAATATGTCATGCTTTCCCTGCGTCTTTGCGACGGACTGCATTTTTCGCGTGCTGAAGCGCTCGGAATCGATATAACCGAACTTTTGGAAAAAGCACAGCCGTTTCTTACACAGAATTTACTTTCCACGGAAGACGACCGTTTGTTTTTCACGGAAAAAGGTTTTTTGGTGTCCAATACGGTAATTTCCGAACTGATGCCTTGACAAGCGCACGGAAATATTGTATGATAAAGAAAAACGTTGATGGGAAAAAGTACACAGACAGCAAATCCTCAGAGAGCTTTTGGACGGTGGGAAAAAGCGTTTTGCCCTGTGGAATACAGCCCGGAGTGGTCTGCTGAAAAGGCAGAACGGGGATGCCCGTTACAGCTGTGAGTCTTGTACTCGCTGAGGTCGCCTTCGAGAGGAAGCGGCAAACTGAGGTGGTAACACGATTTTTCGTCCTCTGTCTTTTGACAGGGGATTTTTTTGCATTATAAGGAGGATTTTATGGGAATTTACGAAGAATTGCAAGCACGCGGGCTGATCGCCCAGGTAACCGATGAACCGGAAATCCGGGAACTGATCAATAACGGCGGTGCGAAGTTCTATATCGGCTTCGATCCGACTGCCGATTCTCTGCACGTTGGCCACTTTATGGCGCTGTGTCTGATGAAACGCCTGCAAATGGCGGGAAATAAACCCGTGGTTCTGATCGGCGGAGGTACCGGTCATATCGGCGACCCGTCGGGACGCACGGATATGCGTTCGATGATGACCGAGGAAACCATCCGGCACAACTGCGACTGCTTCAGAAAACAAATGGAGCGTTTCATCGATTTCGGCGAAGATGCCGCCATTATGGTAAATAATGCCGACTGGCTTCTGAAACTGAATTATGTGGATTTGCTCCGTGATGTCGGCGCCTGCTTCTCCGTGAACAACATGCTGCGTGCAGAGTGCTATAAACAGCGCATGGAACGCGGACTGAGCTTCCTTGAATTCAACTACATGATCATGCAGTCATACGATTTCTATTATCTGCATACGCATTACGGCTGCAATATGCAGTTCGGCGGTGACGATCAGTGGAGCAATATGCTCGGTGGCACCGAATTGATCCGCAAAAAAACCGGAGACGATGCCTATGCCATGACCATTACCCTTCTGATGAACAGCGAGGGCAAAAAGATGGGCAAAACCGCCAAAGGCGCTGTGTGGCTCGATCCCAATAAGACTTCTCCGTTTGAGTTTTATCAGTATTGGAGAAATATCGACGATGCCGATGTGATGAAGTGCATCCGTATGCTCACGTTCATTCCTTTGGATGAAATCGAAGCGATGGATGCGTGGGATGCGTCCAGAATCAATGAAAAGAAGGAAATTCTGGCTTTCCAGTTGACCGCGTTGGTTCACGGCGAGGAGGAAGCCACCAAGGCTCAGGAAACGGCAAGAAATCTTTTTTCGGGAACCGTGAACGCAGAAGATATGCCCTCTTTTGATCTGAAATCCGAAGATTATACCGACGGAAAAATCGGTATTCTCGATTTGCTCGTCAAATCCGGACTGGCTCCTTCCAAGGGCGAAGCCCGCCGTCTAGTTCAACAGGGCGGTGTAACGGTAAATGACGAAAAAGTCACCGATCCGACCACTATGTACGATAAAACATCGGTCGGCGAATATCTCATTGTAAAGAAAGGCAAAAAGATTTTCCGCAAAATCAATTTTTGATTCAAGAAAGGTCGGTTTGCATGAACATCTGGCATGACATTAACCCCAAAAGAGTCACCCCTACCCGATTCATTGCCGTTGTGGAAATCGAAAAAGGCAGCAAGAAAAAATACGAACTGGACAAAGAAACCGGATTGATTATTCTTGACCGTATCCTGCATACTTCCACGCATTATCCCGCCAATTACGGGTTCATACCGCGCACCTATGCCGACGACCTCGATCCGCTGGATGTGCTTATTCTGTGCTCGGAATCTCTCCTGCCGCTCACGCTTGTCGAATGTTATCCGATCGGCGTGATTTCGATGATCGACAACGGACGAAACGACGAAAAGATCATTGCCATTCCCGTGGAGGATCCGACGTTCAACACCTATACGGACATTTCCGACCTTCCGAAGCATATTTTCGACGAAATGTCACACTTCTTTTCCGTCTATAAAGCTTTGGAAAACAAACAAACCGCTGTCAATGAAGTTCAGGGACGCGGCGAAGCGGTGCGTATTATCGAAAATGCTTTAGAAAATTATGTGAATAATTTCTGTAAATAGCGAAAAACTCTTTACTTTGTCATTTTTTTGTGGTATAATACCTAAATGTAACCGTACCCACGGTTTGGGGATTCAGCCGCACTGCGGATTGCCTCACCCTTTGCTGTGAGTTCGGAAATAAATTAAAAGAGGTGCATTAACTTATGATGCAGAAAACCGAAAAAACCGAGATCATTCTCAACAACCAGACCCATGAAGGCGACACCGGTTCTCCCGAAGTGCAGATTGCAATTCTGACCAAGAGAATCAACGACCTCAACGAGCATTTGAGAATCAACCCGAAGGATCATCATTCCCGCAGAGGACTTCTCAAAATGGTCGGTAAAAGACGCAATCTTCTCAACTATCTGATGAAGAAAGACATCGAGCGTTATCGTGCCGTTGTTGCTAAGTTGGGCTTGCGTAAGTAAAAGAAAAACAAGGGCAGGTGGATTTTCGCCTGCCCTCTTTTCGTTACTTTGTCAATGTTTCGCCGCGATACGGATATTTAGCACTAAATCGAGTACCGCCGCCGACGGTGTTGGATTTATTGCTAAATCCTTTCCGGCGAGATAAATATAAATAAAAGAAAGGAATTTTATCTATGTTTACCAGACAAACTTTCCCGAATCAAAAAATTTTTACCACGGAATTTGCAGGCAGACCGCTGTCGATCGAAACCGGAAAAATGTGCTGCCTTTCCAACGGTTCCTGCCTTGTTCGCTATGGCGAAACAGCTGTGTTGGTGAATGTAACCGCTTCCGCAAAACCGCGTGAAGGAATTGACTTCTTTCCTCTCTCTGTCGATTTTGAGGAGAGACTCTATTCGGTCGGCAAAATCCCCGGCTCTTTCATGAAAAGAGAAGGAAAACCGTCCGAAAAAGCAATCCTGACTTCCCGCCTTGTCGATCGTCCGATTCGTCCGCTGTTCCCGAAGGATATGCGCAACGATGTTTCGGTGGTGATGACAGTCATCGCCGTTGATCCCGATTGTTCTCCCGAAATTGCCGGAATGCTCGGAACCTCTGTGGCTCTGTCCATTTCCGATATTCCGTGGAACGGACCGATCGCCGGTGTGGCTCTCGGTTTGGTGGACGGTCAGGTTGTCATCAACCCGACGGCACAGCAGCGTGCGGTCAGCGATATGCAGGTCACCGTTGCCGGTACTTCCGAGAAAATCGTCATGATTGAAGCCGGCGCCAACGAAGTTCCGGAAGATGTCATGCTCAATGCCATCATCGAAGGACATAAGGAAATCAAAAAAATGGTTTCTTTTGTTTCGGATATTCAGGCTCAGATCGGCAAGCCGAAATTCACCTTTGAATCCAAAGAAGTCGATCACGAGATGTTCGATGCCATCAAAGACTTTGCAATTGAAAAAGTCCGTTTTGCGCTGGATACCGATGATAAAAACATCCGTGAAGCAAGACTGGCACCCGTGGTGGATGAGATTCACGCAAAATTTGATGAGCTCTATCCCGAGCAGATTGCCATGATTGACGAGTGCATCTACAAATTGCAGAAATTTGTCGTTCGCCGTTGGCTGTTGGATGACGGAAAACGTGTGGACGGAAGACAGATTGACGAGATTCGTCCGCTTGCTGCGGAAGCAGGTCTCTTCCCCCGTGTACACGGTTCCGGACTGTTCACCAGAGGTCAGACGCAGGTGCTGACCATTGCCACCCTCGGCACCGTCAAAGAAGCACAGATGCTCGACGGTATCGATGATGAAGAATTCAAACGCTATATGCATCACTACAACTTCCCGTCCTATTCCGTCGGCGAAACCAAACCTTCCCGCGGACCCGGACGTCGTGAAATCGGTCACGGTGCTTTGGCTGAAAGAGCGTTGGAGCCTGTAATTCCGTCTGTGGAAGAGTTCCCGTATTCGATCCGTTTGGTTTCCGAAGTCCTTTCTTCCAACGGTTCGACTTCTCAGGGCTCGATCTGCGGTTCCACACTGGCACTGATGGATGCCGGTGTCCCGATTAAAGCACCGGTTGCCGGTATCTCCTGCGGATTGATCACCGAGGGCGATCGCTGGATGACCATGGTGGATATTCAGGGTCTGGAAGATTTCTTCGGCGATATGGACTTCAAAGTCGGCGGTACGCATAAGGGTATCACCGCCATTCAGGTCGATATTAAAGTGGACGGTTTGACGTATGACATCATCCGCGATGCCTTTGAAAAGACCAGAAAAGCAAGAATTGATATTCTGGATGAAGTAATGCTCAAGGCAATTCCCGCTGTGCGCGATCATTTGTCCAAATACGCGCCCAAAATGCTTACCACAACGATTGATGTGGATAAGATTCGTGAGGTTATCGGTTCCGGCGGAAAGACCATTCAGAAGATTTGCGCTGAGTGCAACGTAAAGATCGACATTGATGATGATGGTAAGGTGTTCATTTCCGGTGTGGACGCAGAAAACACTGCACGTGCGATGGACATTGTCAAAACCATTGCCAATCCGCCTGAAATCGGTGCAATTTATAAAGGAAAAGTCACCCGTATTATGAGTTTCGGTGCTTTTGTGGAAATTGCTCCCGGCAAAGAGGGACTGGTTCATATTTCCAAGCTGGAAGATCACCGCGTGGAAAAAGTGGAGGATGTCGTTTCTGTCGGCGATGAGATCATCGTGAAAGTCGTGGAAATTGACGCGCAGGGTCGTATCAATCTCTCCCGCAAAGACGCCATTGCGGACATGAACGCAAAGAAAAATTCATAACCGGAAAAAATCCCGTTGGCACTCGCCGGCGGGATTTTTTGAAAGGAACGGTCGATATATGCAAGAAAACAGCTATTGGATAAAAGATCGCCTTTTTGTCTTGTCCTACTTTCCCGATGAATTTTCCGCAAAAAAGAAATATCCTGCTGTTTTATTTCTTCACGGAGCCGGTACAAGAGGAAACAATCGGGAAGTTTTGAAAAACAACATCTGCCTGAAAAAGCTGAAAGAGCATTTGAAAGATTGCCTCATCATCGCTCCGCAGTGTTCGGGAACAGATTGGTTTGAAGTTATGCAGGATCTGTTGGAACTGACAGAAAATGTATTTACCCACCCGTCGGTAGACTCTGAACGGCTGTATCTGACCGGTGTCAGCATGGGCGGATACGGTGCATGGGAACTGGCGATGCTTCGTCCGCATTTTTTTGCCGCCCTCTCCCCGCTTTGCGGCGGCGGTATGTCTTGGAATGCCGAACGGCTGAAAAATGTTCCCGTAAATGCCTATCACGGCGCTTTGGACCCGGTAGTGCCGATGAGCGAAAGTCAGCGCATGGTGGAGGCTGTCAACCGTTACGGCGGAAAAGCAACGCTGAAAGTTTATGAGAACCTCGCACACAATTGTTGGGACGAGACTTATAATTCTCCGCAGTTCTATGAGTGGCTCCTCTCACAAAAACGAACGTGTACCGATTCCAAATTCCACGAAATTTCCGGAAGTGAAATTTACGGCTGATTGAATTCTGATAACGCAAAAAAAGCAAGGACACTGTTCCTTGCTTTTTTCACATTGCGAGAACCTGCAACATAAAATATAGCGAACGCATTGGTTGCGGATTTTGAGCGGAGTGTGAGAAAATGAACGACAGAGTTTTTGCCGTCATCGGCGGTGATATACGCTTTTCAAGAGTCATTGAACGTCTTTGTCAAGACGGTTATCCGGTGTATGTCGTTGCCCACAGCTGTTGTGGGAATATCGGAAATGCTGTCGTTTGTGACCTGCAAACCGCGATGACTGCGGCAAATTTCGTTCTTTTGCCGATTCCCGCCCTTCGTGAGGGGCAAATGCTGAATCTTTCGGAAAATCCGATTTCCGAGGAGGTTTTCTGCGGTTACGTTCGCAAGGGACAAACGATCTTCGGAGGAAAGCTTTCGGAAAATTTCTGCGAAAAAATCCGCGAGGTCAGCGGATATCCGTTGGATTATCTGACCAACGAGTCCATGACCGTTCAGAACGCCATGATTACCGCAGAAGGTGCTGTTTCCCTGGCAATGCAGCAAAGAAAGGAAACTATTTTCGGCAGTCGGTGCCTGATTATGGGATACGGCAGAATCGGCAAAATTTTGAGCCGGTATTTACATTTTATGGGAGCATCCGTCACTGTGTGCGCCAGAAAAGAAAGCGACCGTACATGGGCAAAATTGTGCGGATACGACGCAATCAGCCCTTCCCTGCTTTCCGAGGAGGTCCGTTCTGCGGATATTCTCTTCAATACCGTGCCGTATATGATTTTTGATGCTTCCGTATTGCAATTTGTTCAGCGCCGCTGTTTTATTGTAGATCTGGCGTCCAAACCGGGAGGTGTGGATCTGAAAGCTGCCGCCGATTACGGACTGACGGCAGTGCAGGCGCTGTCCCTTCCGGGAAAAACGGCACCAATCAGTGCCGGCGACATTTTATACCAAACGGTTCTTTCCATGATTTCTGAGAGGAGTCAACAATCATGAACCAAACACGACTTGGCTTTGCCATGTGCGGTTCCTTTTGCACGTTCTCACAGGTAATTCCGGAGTTTATTCGGCTTTGTGAGACGGGATATGATGTTTATCCGATCATGTCCGAAATGGCATACCGATCCGATACCCGATTCGGAAAAGCAGAAGATTTTATTCAAACACTGCAAGAAAAAAGCGGTCATAAAGTGATTTCCTCAATCAAAGAGTCCGAACCGATCGGACCAAAAAATCTGCTGGATATCTTAGTGATTGCTCCGTGTACCGGAAACACCATCGGAAAAATCGCCAACGGAATCACCGACAGTGCGGTCACCATGGCAGCAAAAGCCACCTTGCGCAATGCAAAGCCCGTATTGATTGCCGTATCGACCAACGACGCACTTGCCGCATCGGCAAAAAACATCGGGGTTTTGATGAACAGCAAAAATATCTATTTTGTTCCTATGCGGCAGGACGATTATCATAAAAAGCCCACTTCCTTGGTGGCAGATTTCACCATGCTTTCCGAAGCAATTGAGGCGGCACTTTCCTCTCGTCAGATACAACCGCTGTTTCTTGCAGGAAAGTAAAATCGGCACATACCGTTCGGTATGTGCCGATTTTCGGCATATTATTAGAGTTTCACGATTTCGCCGTAAACCACGCCGGACAACGCAGCCGCGTTCGCCTCATCGGTATCCAGATGTGCCGCAGGAGAGAACTTATCACTCACACGGATGACCACATCGCCGAGAATTGCCGAACGACCGGTTCCTGTCAGCTTCAAACCGACAATTTCCTTATCGGAAACACCGAATTGCTCTGCTGCTTCGGGAGTCAAGTGAACATGACGTTTTGCGGCGATCACGCCTTCTTCCAACACAACTTCACCGCAGGGACCGACCAACTTACATCCGGCGCTGCCCTTAATGTCTCCGGATTCTCTGATCGGAGCGGCAATGCCCAAAGATCTGGCGTCCGTCAAAGAAATCTCTACTTGTGTGGCGCTTCTGACGGGACCGAGAATGGTCACGCCGGGCATTTCTTTCTTCGGACCTACCACGGTCAGTTTTTCAACGCACGCGAACTGTCCCGGCTGGGAAAGATCTTTTTTATGCGTCAGAGTTGCGCCTTTTCCGAAAAGGATTTCCAGATGTTCCTGAGTGACATGAATATGTCTTGCAGATGTTTCAACCAAAACTTTGTTTTCCATTTTTATGCCTCCAAAAGTGTTCTGATAACAGTTTACACTGATTTGAAGCTTTTTTCAAGTCCTATCGCAAAAAAACAAAGTTTTTTTAAAATTTTCCTTGACAAACGGCTGGGTTTTGTGTATAATAGTCAAGCAGTCAAAAATTTGGAGAGATCGCCTAGCCCGGTTTATGGCGCACGACTGGAACTCGTGTATGGGTTGAAAGCTCATCGAGGGTTCGAATCCCTCTCTCTCCGCCAGAGATCCACCGCAATTTTGAATTACGGTGGATTTTTCTATTGTTTATAGGAAGCGTTACAGTATCGACGAACCCGCGCCGCTCTCTTATGAGAGCGGCGCGGGTGCTTGTTCATCCATCTTCTTTTAAAGCATCTACGGGGCGCATACGGGAGGCGGTAATCGCGGGAGAAATTCCGAATATCATTGCAAGGACGACCGCGCCGAGAACGCATCCGATAATAGTTTTTGCGTCAAACGCAAAGGAAATGCCAAATGCTCTTGCACCGATGTTCACAACAGTTTCCGCAAAAATACCGCCCGCAAGGCTTCCGAGCAAAGCAATGAACAAAGACTCAAACAAAAATTCCATCAGAATCTGAAAATTTCCGGCACCGACAGATTTTTTGATACCGATCTCTTTGGTTCGCTCGCTGACAGCAACGGTCATTACCGTCATAATCCCGATCCCTGCGACAATCCCCGACACAAGAGCTACGGCGGAAAGGATCACAGTCACAATGTCCAGTAAGCGGTTGAGCGTGTCTTTTTGCTGTGCCATGTTGCTGTATTGATAGGCGTCCGGTTGACTGTTTTTGTTTTCGAGTTCACGGATAATTGCCTTTGTCTCGGTTTCAATGTCACATTCTTCTTTGAATTTCACAGCCACGCGATCCAGAGTCAAATCCTTCTCATACAACTGCATGGTGGTGTACGGAATATAGACAAACGTGGGGATATAATCACCGGTGAGACTTTTCAGCACATTTCCCCCGGTACTGACGACACCGACAATTTTGAAAGTTTCATAAGAAGAACCCACCAGCAGACGAATCTGTTTTCCGACAATGTTTTGACGTTTATAGGCAGTTTCTGCCAACTCCTTGTCGATCAAACATACATTTTCACAATTCTGAATGTCATTTTCATTCAGCATTCTTCCGAAAAGAGTATCCATGCGAATCACCCGATCCACCTCGGAATCAACACCCCAAAGTGCGATGTCGGTATTGGCAGTGCGAAGCACACTCCCCGTGAAGGTCAGCATAATCGGCGTGGCGGAGCGAACGGACGAATTTTCTTTCACCACCGCAAGATCGGCATTGGCAAGACGGGTCAGAGAAGATTGCTTTGCCGACAAAAGTACGCCGTCAGCACCGATGCTATCCAATTCATCGTTGAATGCCGATTTCCCGATTTGTGAAATCGAAAAAATCACCACCACTGAAAATACGCCGATTGCTATGCTCAAAGTTGTCAGTAAAGTGCGCGTCCGTTTGTATCGAAGGTTTCGGAAAATTCCGCGAAAACTAATTTTCATCTGTTTTCACCCGCACCGTCATTCCCGATTGCGTGAGGACATCGGGGTTGCAGATCAGCCAGTCCGAACGCGAAATTCCGCTCAGAATTTCAAAACCGCGGGAAAGCTCAAGACCGGTAGTGACATACTTTTTTTCAGCTTTTCCCTTTTCCATTACATATACATATTCGCCGAGGTCATCCTGCCTGACCGCCTCATACGGTGCAGTAATGGCAGTTTGCTTATCAGTAATATAAATACTCGCCTTGGCGGTGTAGCCCGCTTTTAAATCATCGGTATTTCCCGTCGGAGTCAGGACAACATCAACCACCGTCTCGTAGGAAAGGGAGTTGTATTTCTTGTAAGCGGAGGGGTAAATCGCACTGACTACCGCATCGTATGAACGGTTGTGAAAAGCGTTTCCGGTGATTGTTGCACGGTCGCCGAGATGAATATATTCAATACTGTTTTCACTGACGGCGACTTTGGCAACCAATGAATCGTCATCAATGATGGTTAAAACAGGCGTGTATGCCTTTGTCGGTGTACCGACGGAGAGATTCAGCGAAGTCACTGTACCGGAAATTTCAGCGCGGATTTCAGACGGAATTTCCTTCAAACGGTCGGAAAGCGAGCCGGAAGCAGAAAACACATTAACCGCATCCTGCGGTATCTGTGAATTCTGGATCAGTGCATACAGTTCCTCTGTCGAGGCAGACGCATACGAAGAAATCAACGAAGCGGCACTGGCGGATTGATCCACCGTCGCCAGCACATCCCCCTTCTTTACATGGTCACCGACCTGCACATTTACCTCAGACACCATAAGCGGAAGGCTGAAATAGGTATCATGACGGCGGCGCTCCACGATTTCGCCCGTACAGTTGACAGAGCGGGTATATTCGGTTCGGTCGGGATGCGCGATTTTCACCGTGGGAATCCGACGAAGCACAATCTCGCCGGAAAAGAAGGACGTCAGCAGGAGAAGCCCTGCAAACGTCAGACAAATCAAACGTATTTTCATTCACATCACCCTTTTTATCACTTGAAATTATTGTCCCTTTGTATGACTGCGAATATTCAACGCAGGAAAAGAAAAAATAAGACCAGAAAGGAAGATGGGAATGAATCTGATTATGTGCGATAAAAACTGCAAGCATCAATCGGACGGATACTGCCAGGCGGACGGATGTAAACCGACCGCCAAGGACAGTGAATGTCTGTATTTTGAAGAACGGGAAAATCCCAAAAAGTCCATTACCGTAGAATGTCCCTACCCGAAAGCGGCGCCGGAAATCGGGTTCACACGTTCAGATTCATATCAGAGCGAAGGCATCCCGAATGGAGGAAACGCCGAGTAATTCAAGCTGCGGCGGCAAATCCTGTCCTGCCAACAATTTGAGATTTTGTTTCGGAAGAATACAGCTTTGGAAGCCGAGTTTATGGATTTCCCAGATACGTGCCGCCGCGTTGGTGACAGATCGCACCTCACCCGAAAGTCCGACTTCGCCAAAGGCGGCAATGAGATCGGGAATCGGCTTATCCTTGAGTCCGGAATACAAAGCCAGCAAAACCGGAAGATCGGCGGCAGGCTCGTCCAGACGAAATCCGCCGACCACGTTGATATAAGCATCCAGGTTTCCCAAAAAGAAACCGGCACGTTTTTCGAGAACGGCAATCAAAAGATACATTCGGTTGTAATCAAAACCCGTGCAGGTGCGTCTTGCGGCGGGATAAGCCGTTTTGGTCACCAAAGCCTGAATTTCCGACAAAATCGGACGGGATCCCTCTATGATGCAGGCGACACAGCTTCCGGAGGTGTTTTTTGGGCGTTCTTCCAAAAGATAGGCGGAGGGGTTTTCCACCTGTGCCAGTCCTTTGGTCTGCATTTCAAACATGCCGATTTCATTGGTGGAACCGAAGCGGTTTTTCACCGCACGCAGCACGCGGTAAGAAAAGTTGCGTTCACCTTCAAAGTACAAAACCGTATCGACAATGTGTTCCAACACTTTCGGACCGGCGATGGCACCATCTTTGTTTACGTGTCCGATCACCAGCACGGAAATATTGTTGTATTTGGCAATCCGCATCAATTCCTGCGTACATTCCCGCACCTGGGTGATGCTTCCGGGAGAAGACGACAAAGCACTGAGGGACACGGTCTGTATGGAATCCACGATGGCAATATCCGGCTGATAGGTTAAAATGGTATGAGAAATGTTGTCCATGCTGTTTGTGGATATGACATAGAGATTTTCGGTAGAAATATCCAGCCTTTGCGCGCGAAGTTTGATTTGGCGGACGCTTTCCTCTCCCGAAAAGTACATAACCTTTAATCCGCGGCAAAGGTAGTCGCAAATCTGAAGCAGTAAGGTGGATTTTCCGATTCCGGGATCACCGCCGAGCAAGACAAGCGATCCTTTCACTATGCCGCCGCCGAGGACACGATCCAATTCGGACATTCCGGTTTTAAAACGTACCTCATCATCGGTGGAAATCTCGTTGAGAGAAACGACATCACTTTTGAGCGGAACACCGGAACCGCCGGTCGGCGCCTTTACTTTGGAAATGACCGGTTCCTCGACTTCCTCCGAAAAAGAATTCCATTCGCCGCATTGAGCGCAGCGTCCCATCCATTGCGACGTTTTATAGCCGCAGCTGTTGCATACATATTTTGTTTTTACTTTTCCAGCCATTTTTCTCTCCGTTTCTATGCGTTTTCCGGCAACATATCCTTTTCAAAATAGTCCGTCAAAGCCGCAAAAATCACAAAAGCAATCTTGTTTTGGTACTCATCATCCGAAAGATTGGCGGCTTCCAGCCCGTTGGAGATAAACCCGCATTCCACTAACACCGCCGGCACATCAATATGATTCATCAGATATATGTTGTCCCCTGCCTCTTTGATCGAACGGGCGTTATCCTTTTGCAGCATGGTTACAAATCGGTTTTGAAGAAAAGAGGCAAGAATCCGACTGTCCTCGTTTTTTACCGAATAAAACATCTGAGCACCATTATACCGTCCGTCGGAAAACAGATTCTGATGGATGCTCAGAACGATCGCTTCGGGGTGTTTCTGAATCATAGCAACGCGGCTTTTGATGTCTTTGACCTTTTTCTCGCGTATTGATGCCTTTTCCCCTACTTCGTCTTCCCCGATCATGCAATCGGTTTCCCTTGTCATCAGAACATCGTACCCGCACGCGGTCAGCATCGTTTTCAGCTTCAGTGAAATTGCCAGGTTGATGTCTTTTTCTACCGTGGAGCGATATCCCACTGCCCCGCCGTCCAATCCGCCGTGTCCGGGATCGATAATCACGGTTTTCCTGCTTGCGGGAGAAGCCACAACCGCCACGGAATTGACGGAAACAATGCGAAAGACACACGCAGCCGCAGACAAGCCCAAAAAGATTGCCAAAGCGGCACAAAAGACCTTTTGCCCTTTTGTCGTCATACAAACCCCACCCACCTGATATAATCAGAATATTTTATGCGGGATTTGCAATCGGTATCACTTTTTGACGTAGAGAATCTTTTCTTTCAGAGAGATCTCATGATAACCGAAGCAGTATGCCGCCTCTGCCACAATTGCCGTATACAACGGAAAAATCATGCACAAAATGACGATCCCCCACGGCGCCTCCATGACATCTGCCAAAGGGATAAGAAGATCAATCATATAAATAAACTGAATGTTGACCAAACGGTACACCAGCAGCGTCCACTGTTCCACGCCGAGCTTTGCCAATAGCAGAAACACGGAAGCGAGTAAATACGGAGAAATGCAGATCAAACCGATTTTCAGTCCGTACAGCAAGTCTTTCTTCTTTTTTCCGAACTGCACCAAATTGCGGTCACGGTCGCCGTATTCCCAAAAAGGAACATAGATACAGACCGTGAACATGAAAATCAAAAGAAACTGCATAATCGGGAGAATCCAAGGGAGTAACTGAATCACCGGTGTCATGAAAAAATAAAGAATCAAAGCGATCAGGGTGGTAATCAACAACTGCTTCAATCCGTTTCCGACCCTTGCCGCAACGGTATTCTTAATCATTGGACATCGCCTCTCTTTTCTTGATTTGACGAATATCGTTTCCGCAGAACTTCAAAATGACATATTCGCCGATCAACCGTGAAACAATGCGTTCGGAATAAGTCTTTTCCAATTCCGAAAACGACAGATTGGTGTTGATGATCGTCGGTTTTCCGTCGTTGAGCCGTGTGTTCAGAATATTGTAAACGGCAGACACGGTAAACGGGGTGGAAAACTCGGTTCCCAAATCGTCCATGATCAAAAGATCCACAGACAGAATATCATCCGAAACCCCATCATCAAAATCCGAAGAAAACTTTTCTTTTTCCATTTTTCGCAGCAGATTTTGCGTACCGGAATAGATCACACGATAGCCTCGGTCAATGACAGCCTTAGCAATGCACAACGAAAGCAGTGTTTTTCCGAGACCTGTATTTCCGATCATGAGCAGATTTTTGCTGTGTTCCGAAAACGTTTCAGCATAACGACGGCAATAACGGCTGATTTTTTCCATCTTTTCGCGGGGAGAAACGGAATCGCCGACTGTGGGATAATACTCCAATTTAAATTCGTCAAAATCGCAGAGACGAAATCCCGACGAGCGATTCAGCTCCTCAAAGCTCAGCCGTTGTAATTCCTTTTCTACGCACGAACACATTTTTCCGTTGCAAAATCCTTCGTCGCGGCATTTCGGGCAATCGTATTTCAATGTCAGAAAATCCGCAGGAAGCCCCATCGATTTCAAAAGCCGTGCGCGCTCCTCCTGGAGCTTCAGGTTTTCACTTTTCAATTGTTCGATTTTTTGCGCTGCGTTTTCTTTATGTATTACAATCGCAGAGACGGTTTTCATTCCGTTTTCCGCCAGTTCGCGTTCGATTTCCTTCAGCCGCGGGCAAGCAAGCGCCAGTTCTTCTTTTTTTGCCTGCAATTCCCGTTCGTGCCGCATTCGTTTTTGTGACAGACCTTCCAACACCCGTTGGAGGTTTTCTTTAGAATAAGCCATACTGCAACTCCTTACACAATATCGTCCAACGAACGTTTTTCGATATCTGCCAAATCATAGGACGGTGACCTTCCCGCTTCCCGTTCGGCAGTGGGCTTCCGTTCCTGCAACGCCTCTTCGGGGGTTCGGATGTTTTTGCTGTTCCAGGAAAGCAGAATCTTGTTGATATACGGAAAAGAAAGTGACCCGGTGTTGTCCGCACATTTTTCATACGCGAGCTTTATCATTTCGATGCCGAAACCTATGTCCGTCATCCAGCTGTTTACAAAATTCTTTTCTTTTACCGTCAGTGCCCGGTTAAATATTCCGAATGCTGACCGCACAAGATCTTCATTATTCTTTTTCTGTGTCAGCATTTTAATATGCGCTTCCAGCGATTCGTGCGTATCAATGCCGCGATCCACCCAGTCTAACGCCACTTTTTCAATCGTGCGAATATTATTTTTTCCGTTTCCGATGCAGTATCCGATGATCATCAGAATCATGTCAGCGGAAAGTCCTGCCCAATCATGCAGAGAAACCAGCACGGAAGCTTCGGAAGGAAGCAGATTTTTTCCGAGCGCTTTTTCCGTTTCGGAAATCAGAAAGCGTATTTCCGCGCTGTTCTTGATTTTGGCTTCCATTTCCTTTCCTGACAGACGAATGGGGCGCTGTGTGATGGTTTTTACCTTTTCTCCTGTTTCTTCTTCCCGCAAAGGCGGTGTGTTCACTTCGGGCTTGTCCGTCTTTTGGAGAATGCTCCCGTTAATAATCCAAAAATTCGCCGCATCTTTAATATCAGATACCGAAACATTCAGTTTTTCCGCCAATTCTTCCGGAGAAATTTCACGGTCGGCGTTGCGAAGAATAAGCAGCAGCACCTTCAACGAAAGAGAGCCTGCGTTCTGAATATACTGATCTGCCACCGCCACGGGAACAGCAAAAATCTTTTGATATTCCGACGGGTTTACACGATACAAGGAAATCACCGACCTTTTTTCATTATAAAGCTATTATACTAAAAATGAGGAAAAATGACAATAGTTTTCAAAAAAAAGACACACACCTTTCGGTGTGTGCCACAATCAAAGATCGTCCTGATCCTGAACCGGTTTTTCGTGCGGATCAACAGGTTTTCCCGTGTAACTTCCGTTCGGATCGGTTTTCAGTGTTTCGCGATCAACCATTGCATTGATGACGGCATTGACGCGGGGCGAATTGTTCACCCCTTTTTTGGAATCGGGCATTTTCTATACTCCTTTACAAACGGCGTACCGTTAGTATAAGCGAAAGTCCCGAATCTATACCTATAAATTCAACCGATCAAGAAAATCAAAATCTACCGTTCCGAAGGTTTCTACACTGAAAAGAAACAAAATTTGGTCGTAATCATCCAAAGTCGGAACGGGTGAATAATCGGATTTGCTCACAAACGGATTCCAGACAGCAATCTCCGAATAATGGTCTACAAGAAACGATGCTAAAGATTGTGCCGTATGATCGGCGATGATCAGAATTTTTCCGTTTTTTACCGACTGATTCTTAATTTCCGTAATCGGAAAAGAGCCCGGATAGCAAAGAGAAAGGTTTTGCGTTTGTCGGATAAAAATATCATTACGAACCGCCCGTTTCCCATCGGAATCATAGACCGTTGTTTCGATATTTCCCAGGCGGAAATTGTTTCGGTAAAACGTCACGGAATCCGCGGGTACTTGTCGGTATCCGGTTTTTTCCATCAATTCACCGTAAAAATCCGTGTCGTAGTATTCAATACTGTAGCTTTCGAGTTCCTGAGGATAAAAACCGAGACGGGGGCACAAGGCACGGTAAAGGTAATATCCTCCGAGCGGAGTAAGATTGTCGGAGGTACGATAATAAATTTCCTTTCCGCCGTTGGCAATGAGTGTATCATACGAACGAACCACACTGGAATACCCCGTGATTTCCGCGTAAACCTCATCCATATATTTATTCTGATCCCATATTTTGGCGTATTTCGGCAGTTTGTTCTGAAGAATTACATTGGCAGTCGGAATCAGCATCGTACACACGGGGACCGTAACGGTTGATGAGACGGTTTTAATCATTTCTTCATTGTGCTGCGTGGTGGATTCGTCGGGCGTTTCAGTGATTTTAATCAGTGCATCATCGGAAATATAAACCCCGTTTTGCTCCTTTATCCCGATAAAACGATCGATGATAGCGCGAGCTTCGGCAAAAAAGTTTTCCTCCCAAAGCATTGTCGGCAAGCGGTTGAAATCGCCGTCCATGACCGCGAGAACAACGGTTGAAAGTGACAAAAAGAAAAGCACGAAAGCAAACACAACGGCAAAGAATTTATTGGAAGTCAAAGCCTATCTCCCCTTTCAGATCATATACGCAGTACATAAAAACAGCAGGAGCAGATGAAACAACGAATACAGTATGATATACACCGGCGAATGTTTGTGTTGAAAC
>ERZ808246.1042-NODE-1042-length-21130-cov-6.450391_pt1 | contig 21130 bp, 12 predicted proteins | sample MGYA00521083_ERZ808246 | MGnify/ENA primary metagenome ERZ808246 (study PRJEB31516, sample SAMN03275577) | gut metagenome | biome: mammalia-associated habitat; material: feces | host: Papio cynocephalus | place: Kenya | collected 2012-07-07 ... | reverse complement strand
TCCTGGGCGTCAGGGACGCCGCTTGAGCTTTTATAAATTTAACGAACTATTGAAAGTGATATGACAACAAGTACAGTACTCAAAAGCAACGCGTGGACTACAATAAAGGAATATGGGATCATGTCCCTCGGACTCCTGGTCTATGCAATCGGCTGGACGATGTTCCTTCTTCCGAACAACCTCGTTGGAGGAGGAGTTTCCGGTATATCAGCAATAATACAGTATGCCACCGGAGGGCATATTCCTATGGGATGGAGCTATTTCGTCATCAACGTTGTGCTCCTCATCTTCGGCATCGCCATACTCGGCAAGGGCTTCGGATGGAAGACCGTATATGCCATCGCATACACCTCTCTGCTCCTCAATGTCTTGCCGCAACTCTTTCCGGCAAAGTTCCTTGCTGAACTCTCTGAGGCCATCGGCCCGCTTCTGTGCACCGTGCTTGGCGGCGTTTTCTCCGGAATCGGAATCGGCTCAAGCATATCACAGGGAGGTTCCAGCGGAGGTACGGACATCATCGCGCTGATTGTCTGCAAGTACCGCAACACCTCTCCAGGCAAGCTTATTCTCGCGATGGACATCGTGATCATCACCGCGTCTCTCTTCTGTCCGTCGTACAAGCCGGACGGAACCGAGGTCGAGCTTGTCCACAAGATTGCGAACGCGGCATACGGTCTGATACTCATCACCGTGAACAGCTACACCATAGACCTGTTCCTGTCGGGAATGAAGCAGTCGGTGCAGGTGTTTATCTTCTCCAAGAAATATGACGAGATTGCCGACGCCATAGCATACGACCTCCGCAGGGGAGTGACACTTTTTCATTCTATGGGATGGTACAGTAAGCAGGAGAGCAACGTACTCATGGTCGTGGCAAGAAAGGCCGACCTGAGCATGCTCCTGCGCTATGTCAAGGCCATCGATCCCGATGCCTTCCTCTCCGTCTCCACCGTAATGGGCGTATTCGGCCTCGGCTTTGACCAGCTGAAGGGAAAAGGTTCCAAATCAAAATAGTCTCTGAGTCAAAATTCTGGGCCGAAATTCTGGGCCGAAATTCTGAGTCAAGCCTCTGAGTCGGAGGGAATGAAGAAAAAGATGAGATGCAAGGCGGGCGGTGAAGCTTTTCGTTAAGCCATCTGCGCAGTCCAAGTTTACTTGAGACTGCCGTGGCTAGAAAAGGTCGCGTTAGCGAACAGCAACCCGCAGCAACCTGATGGTTGTGAGGATTTCATCAAGACGCCCAACGCGGCAGGTCGCTTTTTCTTCGCCCCGCCATAGAATAATTTTTGAAAAATAAAAACGCTATTTGTTGCAAAAAAGCAACAGCAGAGTACATTTTTTAGAGGATATCTCGTCCTATCTTTGTACCCGCAGTCCGAAACTAGTTCCGGACTGCGGGTAAATTTTTAACGCATCGGGAATCATGTTCTCTACTGTAATCTCATCAATCGCGCTCGCCGCTGCAGCACTCGCCGCCGCAGCCGTGATCCTGTGCCCGAAGTTTCTGATGAAACGTCTGAGGCTCAATTTCTTCTTCAGAAAAGAGCCCGAACTCCTTGCCTCCGTCTCCGGAGGAATCATTCTGACCGTCCTTGACCTGTGCCTCGGGCAGCCAGACAGGTTTGCTGCGGACATGGCCGTCTCGGCATTGCCGCTGACCGCTCTCCCGCAGTCGGCCGGCACAAGGGAAAGGAGACGGTTTTGCCGTGGGCTGCTGGCATTTGAGGCCGTCGCTGCTGCCGCATCGCTGCTGTGCTTCTTCGGGCTATGCCCGGCAGACAACCACGCGCTCCGGCCATTGACGGTATTCTTCCTGTCGTTCGCCGCCTTCGCCGTCTTTTTCAGGCAGCACCTTGGCGACCTGAAAAATTCGTCCGACAAGCTGACTCCGCTTTCGGTCTCCACCCTGTTTTCGGACTTTCTCTATCTGTTGCTGCTAGGGTTTTCTCTAATTGTTTCTGCAATGTCCTGTTCCGTGGCCAGGGCCGGACAGTTTCCTTTTGCGGCGGCGACTGACTCCATTTCCTTGGTCCTGGCTACATCCGTATTTGTATGCGCGCTTTTGCGCAGAGCCGGCAGCCGGCGTTTCCTCTTCTTTGAAAAATACGAGAAGGCGGTATCCGAGGCCATGCAGGACTGCGTGAGCAGCAGGGTAATACGCGCGGACAGGAAAGAAAACCTCTACCGCAGCATCTTCACACGCATTGAGGAATATTTCCGCAGCGAGAGTCCGTTTCTTGACACGGATCTGAGCATAGCGGAAGTTTCGGAGCGCATGTTCACCAACAAGGTGTATGTCTCTCGGGCGATAAGCGAGTGCGCGGACACAAATTTCTGTCAGTATGTCAACCGCTACCGCATAGGCTATGCGATGGAATGCTTCAGGCAAAATCCGACTCTCAGGGTCTCGGATCTTGCCTATATGTCCGGATTCCGCACCGTCGCTTCCTACAACATGGCGTTCCGTCGGGTCGTAGGGGAGATACCTTCGGACTGGATGCGGAGGACATCGTCGATTCTCAAGCGGAGTTCGCGCGGAATGGGCGCAGTCGGCGCCGTGGCTGTCTGAAATGGCCGTGCGGGCTGGCATTGGGGATTCTGTGTGCGGAGATTTTTGCAGGTTTCGCCGATAAGCCGTATCTTTGCATGAGTTCGGAGGCTGCCGCTTCCGGCTTTTCACCTCTTAAAAACATTTCATCAGATGGCTGACGAAAAGATCATTTTCTCAATGAACGGCGTGGGCAAGGTGCTCCCGCAGAACAACAGGGTAATACTCAAGGACATATATCTTTCATTCTTCTATGGCGCCAAAATCGGAATCATCGGTCTCAACGGCTCCGGAAAGTCGACGCTGATGAAAATCATTGCCGGCATCGAGAAACAGTACCAGGGCGAGGTCGTGTGGGCTCCGGGCTATTCTGTGGGTTATCTTGAGCAGGAACCTCAGATGGATCCGAACAAGACGGTGCTTGAAGTGGTGCAGGAAGGCGTGCAGGAGGTCATGGATGTGCTGAAGGAATATGAGGAGGTGAACATGAAGTTCTGCGAGCCTATGTCGGACGAAGAGATGAACGCCCTCATCGAGCGGCAGGGGGAACTCACCGAGAAAATAGAGCATCTCGGCGGCTGGGAGATTGACGCGAAGCTCGAAAGGGCCATGGACGCGCTGCAGTGCCCGCCTTCTGACGCGCTTGTCGCAAATCTTTCCGGAGGCGAGAGGCGTCGTGTGGCTCTGTGCCGCCTGCTTCTCCAGCAGCCGGACGTGCTGCTTCTCGACGAGCCTACGAACCACCTCGACACGGAGTCCATCCAGTGGCTGGAGGAGCATCTGCGTCAGTACAAGGGCACTGTCATTGCCGTGACCCACGACCGCTACTTCCTTGACAATGTGGCCGGATGGATTCTGGAACTCGACAGGGGTGAGGGCATTCCGTGGAAGGGTAACTATTCCTCATGGCTCGACCAGAAGAGCCGGCGCCTGGCGATGGAGGAAAAGCAGGAGAGCAAGCGGCGCAAGACTCTCGAACGCGAGCTCGAATGGGTGAGGATGGCTCCGAAGGCACGCCACGCGAAATCAAAGGCACGTCTCGGCGCATACGAGAAACTTTCTGCGGAGGACGGACGCGAGAAGGAGGCAAACCTCGAGATCTACATACCGAACGGCCCGCGTCTGGGAAACAAGGTCATCGAATTTCATGACGTTTCAAAGGCATACGGTGACAAGCTTCTGTTCGAGAACCTCTCGTTCGTGCTTCCTCCTGCGGGAATTGTCGGAGTCATAGGGCCGAACGGAGCCGGCAAGACTACTTTGTTCCGACTTATCATGGGCTTGGAAAAGCCTGATTCCGGCGACATTGTCATCGGTGACACCGTGAAGCTCGCCTACGTCGATCAGCAGCATAAGAGCATAGACCCGGACAAGACAGTCTACGAGACAATCGCCGAGAACTCCGATTTCGTGAAGCTCGGCAAGAGGGAAGTGCCGGCGAGGGCATACGTCTCCCGCTTCAACTTCACGGGCGCCGACCAGGAAAAGCTCTGCGGCGTGCTTTCCGGCGGCGAGAGAAACCGTCTGCATCTTGCGCTCACTCTCAAGGACGAGGGCAATGTCCTTCTTCTTGACGAACCGACGAACGACGTGGACGTGAACACCATCCGCGCCCTTGAGGAGGGTCTTGAAAACTTTGCCGGATGCGCCGTGGTCATCTCCCACGACCGCTGGTTCCTCGACCGCATCGCCACCCACATCCTCGCGTTCGAGGGCGACTCGCAGGTCTATTTCTTCGAGGGCAGTTACTCCGAATACGAAGAGAACAAAAAGCGCCGCCTCGGCAGCGAGGAGCCGAAACGCTTTAAATACAAAAAACTTATGGAATAGGGGGCGGGGCGCCTAAAAGGCGGCCTGCTGCGTTGCATTCCCCTTCGAGGGGACGGGAGGGGTCTATTGGGATGGTGAGGATTTCAGCAAGACGAGTAACGCGGCAGACCGCTTTTTATTCGCCCCGTCTCATAAGATAGGATTTCATAAAGTCGTTGAGATCACCGTCGAGGACGCCCTGGGTGTCGGATGTCTCGTGGCCTGTGCGGAGATCCTTGACCATCTTGTAGGGGTGGAGGACATAGCTGCGTATCTGTGAGCCCCATTCGATTTTCCTTTTCGTGCCCTCAAGCTCAGCCTGCTTTTCCTGGCGTTTCTTCAGTTCAAGGTCATATAGGCGTGACTTGAGGATGCGCAGGGCATTCTGCCGGTTGTCAAGCTGGGAGCGGGTCTCGGTGTTTTCCACAGTTATTCCTGTCGGGATGTGCCGCACGCGCACTCCAGTCTCCACCTTGTTTACGTTCTGGCCGCCTGCGCCGCTTGAACGGAACGTGTCCCATTCGAGGTCGCCCGGGTTGATTTCAATCTCAATCGAGTCGTCCACAAGAGGATAGACAAAGACCGAAGAGAAAGTTGTCTGACGCTTCCCCTGCGCGTTGAACGGGGATATGCGTACAAGCCGGTGGACTCCGCTTTCTGCCTTGAGATAGCCGAATGCGTAGTCTCCCTCCACCTGGATGGTAGCCGACTTGATGCCGGCATCCTCGCCTTCCAGCAGGTCGGTGACTGTGGTCTTGTAGCCGTTGCGCTCCGCCCAGCGGAGATACATCCTCATCAGCATCGCGCTCCAGTCATTCGCCTCCGTTCCGCCGGCTCCGGAATTTATCGTCAGCACCGCCCCGAGCGAGTCACCCTCCTCTCCGAGCATATTCCTGAGTTCCAGCTCTTCAACCTGCTTCTCCGCATCCGCGTATGCCTGCCCCAGTTCCTTCTCCTCTTCCGTCTCCACAGTTTCCTCCTCGGCTGACTTCGCACCGGCTGACTCCTTCGCGAACTCATACAGGACATCAAGATCGTCCACTGCGGACATTGCCCTGTCATATCCGTCCACCCAGAACTTCAGCCCCGACGTCTCCTTCAGAAACGCCTCCGCAGCCTTCGGATCGTTCCAGAAATCCGGCGCCGCCGCCTTTTCCTGCCGTTCCGCGACCTGTCCGCGCTTCTGCTCCACATTCACGCATTTCCCCAGCACCTCGACTCTCGTCCTCAAATCCCGTATCTGTTCGTTTGAAATCATACTCGTAAATCTTTTATCGTCGGCAGCCCGAAAATGGGAACCTCCTAAAAACCTGCAAATATAGCGAATATATTCAAAATGAGAGCGCTCGAACCTCGCTCTCCGGCTTTCATTCTTCTGATAACTCACCAAAATCGAGATTTTTTTGCTGTTTTGGTGAGTTATTGAAATGGATAACTTGCCAAAACTCGTTTTTTTTGTACATTTGCGAAAGTTTATGGTCATAAAGTTTACTACCATAAACTTTCGCAAAACGAATAGATTTTAAACTATGAAATATTACGACAGGAAACAGGAACTTGCAGTCTTGCAGAACATTCAGAAGAAATCATTCGATGAGTTTTCAAAAATGACTGTGATGAAAGGCCGCAGGCGGATTGGAAAGACAACTTTAGGTGTTCTTTCTATGGAAGGCACCGACTTCGTGTATCTTTTCGTATCAAGAAAGGCTGAGGCTGAATTGTGCTTGGAATATTCTGATGTCATAAGACAGTCCTTGGATGAATTTGTCCCGCAAGGAATCGTTCATTTCAGGGATATATTTGCCCTTCTCCTGAATATAGGGAAGCATCGGGCCTTCAATCTGTTTATTGACGAGTTTCAGGAATTTTTGTACGTTTCCCCGTCGATATATGCTGACATTCAGAACATTTGGGATCGTGAGCGCCGCAGGTCAAAGGTGAATCTGGTGGTGAGCGGTTCTGTCTATTCCATGATGGAGAAGATTTTCAGGGACGAGAAACAGCCGTTGTACGGGCGCGCGGACTTGACGCTTACGCTTGAGCCTTTCAGGACCGACGTGCTCAAGGAGATAATGGCGGATTACAAAAAGGACTATAGCAATGATGATTTGCTGGCTCTCTATTGTTTCACTGGCGGTGTTCCCAAATATGTGGAACTGATGATGGATAACGGCTGTACAAATATGGAGGCTATGGTCGATTATATGACCGGCCCTGATTCCCCGTTTTTCGACGAGGGGCGAAATATGCTGATTCAGGAATTCGGCAAGCAGTATGCAACATATTTTTCGATATTGGGCGCGGTAGCTTCAGGTGATGTGACTCTTCCCCAGATAGAGGCCTTGCTCGGAGAAAAGAGTCTTGGCGGCCAGATGAGAATCCTCGAAGAAGAATACAGTCTAATCCGAAAAAAAAGGCCGCTTCGTGCGAAAGATAATTCCAAATCCGTCCGCTATGAGATAAATGACATATTCCTGCGCTTCTGGTTCAGATACTTCTATAAATACCGTTCATGGATAGAGATAAAGAACTATTCAGCTCTCGCCGACCTGATAAAGCGGGAATATCCTGCCTACTCCGGACGCATTCTTGAGAGGTGGTTCCGCCAGCGTATGGTGGAGTCTCAGAAATATGTCGAAATCGGCGGATGGTGGCATAAGAAGAAGGGAGCGGCCGACGATTCTTCTGAAAATGAAATAGATATTGTTTCCGTCACCCCGGCCGGACAAGTCCATGCCTTCGAGGTTAAGAGAAACCGGAAAAAGTATTCAGAAGAGCTTCTGAAGTCCAAGGCGATGGAGATGAGCCGCCAGGCATTCGGCGGAGCGGATGTAATCTGCAGCGGACTGTCTCTTGAGGACATGTGACGCGCCGAACACAAACTTATTGTTTTTCGCAGATTCGGGGGCGTTTGGTTTGGAATTGAAAGTTTGTGGCGGTGTGATGGTTTTAATGTGATGGAAATATGGCGGTGCGGACTTTGAATGTGTTGCTGTAATGCGTTGAGATTGCGGGGGTTCGGCGTTCAGAAAAATGAAAAAAGTCTTGCATTTGTGTTTTGGAAGAACTATCTTTGAGATTCCGAAAAATAGTGGTTAGTGTATGAACATTAGAAAATTCGTAGTGGGGGGGGGATTGGTAGCCTCCATCCTTTGTCTACTTAACGGGTGCGATGAAGCACTGAAAGAAGATAAAATAAGCGTAGAGTTTGCCGAAAAGGAGATCTTCATACCTGCTGGCAACACGGCGTCGACACTTTTGAAGGTCAAACCGGTAGCAAAGGCCAAAGAGGTCACTGTGGATATCGCGAACGAAGGCGTAGTGTCCATCGAGGGCACGGAAATAACCGACGAGGGTATTCTTCTGTCCCTCGCATCTCACAGCATCAGTTCAACCACGATTTATGCCATCCATCCGGATTTGGAGGATGTTCCGGAATGCACCGTGACGGTGACTCCTATTGCGCTTACAGGCATTTCTCTCAACGAAACGGAGATTGCTCTCAATGTGCGTGAGCAGAAGACCTTGAGCCCGATACTGACTCCGGATAATGTCACGAGCCCGACTCTTTTATGGAAATCAGAGGACGCTTCCATCGCTAAGGTTGAAGGCGGCGTTGTCACCGGTGTCAAGGAGGGAGAAACGGTCGTCACGGTCAGCAGCGGCGAGTTCAGCGCATCATGCAAGGTCGTAGTAAATGCCATCCCGGTCTCTTCCTTGAAACTTTTATATGAAAATAAGGAAGTAGCGGAAGGGGAGACAATAAGTTTTCTGGTCGGCGAGCAAATAAAGATTAACGCGGAAATTCTTCCGGAAGACGCCACCTACCGCAAGGTCGGCAAGTGGATTCTCCGTGATTCCGACCCCGTCGATACGACTTCATTCTACATTTCCGGTTCCGAAACGGGAATTTATGTGACCGGAAAGCGGCAGGGCAGCACTTCCGTGACTGCCAGGATTGACGTGCCTGGGCAGGAGAACCCGCTGATTAAGACTGTGGAACTCAAAATCCTTCCTAAGGCTGTTCCTACAAGTGACCCGAAAATCGGTGATTACTTCTATTCTGACGGAACATGGAGCGACGGCGGTTTACTGGGCTACGAGACCGTCGACGGCATAGCGTATCCTCTTTGGAATCCTACGAAGCCTGAACCGATTTCTGGCAAGAAGGTCATCGGCATAGTGTTCTCGACCGACCCGACACGCATTTCGGAGACCGAGCGGAACAAAGGCTTCACGCATGGCCTTGTGCTCTGCACGAAGGCTGCACATGCTCCGGTTACGGATGACCCTAAGGTTGACCATACGCTTGACTATTGGACGAAATTCACCCTCGATGAGAGTTTTTCCAGCTCTCAGGCATTGAACTATCTCGACAAAGGAGTCTATGCTTCGTCATATTACAATGATATTGAAGGTTATGACGCAACTCACGGGATGTTCAACGAGTTCCACGACCCGACTGTAGAAACCTCGCCTATCTCGCAGTACCCTGCCATCGACTGGGTCATGAGAGGCTTTGACCCCGCTCCCGCAGAGACATCCGGATGGTATGTTCCGAGCAGCGGTCAGCTCTGGGACTTTTTCGCAAATCTCGGCGGCGATGAAATAAGACTGTTCCTTGATGAGTACAAAGGTCAGCAGATTGACTTGTCTTATGAGTATAAAAGTTTTCTGCATATCAACAACGACCCGATGTCCATCCTCAATTATCATTGGTCCCCGATTCCCGACAGCATGAAGGAACTTCCGCGTGATGAGGTACGAAATGAGACGAGGACCGGTGAGGATAAGAAGTACTTTACATACAGTACGCGGGTTTATCAGTTCATTACTTGCAGCCTATACGACTTTGAACACGTCCGCATGTTCTGGCTCGCGACATCCCTCAACTCGTATGTGAACAAGGAAGGACAGACCGACAAGTTCGGCGGCGATTTCCTCCCGTACACTGAGAGCATAAACAGGGAAATGAGCTGCTATCCGGTGCTCTCGTTCTAAAGATATATTTTAATTATTCGTATCAAATATGAAAAAAGTATTATTCGCAATCGTTGCGGTTGCGGGCATTGCCTGCGCCTGCACGAAGGATCTTGAAGACAGAGTAGGGGTCCTGGAGAAGAAGGTGGCCGCGCTTGAGGAAGCGGTCAACACGAATGCCGATGCAATCTCGGAGCTCAAGACTGCAGCCGCCAATTCAGTGGCAATCTCTTCCGTAGAAAAGAAGGATGGCTACTATGAGATAAAGTTCGCCGATGGAACCACCGCAAAGCTTCACGACACGAGCATCATCGGTGTCAAGGAAATCGACGGTGTCCTCTACTGGACCAACAACGGCGAGGTTCTTCAGAACAACGGCGTGAATGTGCGCGTGTCCGATGCCGCTCCGAAGTTCAAGTACGAGGAAAACACATGGAAAGTTTCATACGACGAAGGCGCATCGTGGGCTGCCATCGCGTTCGACACCAAGGAAGTTTCCGTGACGATGGAGGAAACCGCTGAGGAGTATGTATTCACCATCGCTGACGTCAAGATTCATGTAGCAAAGGACAAGGCGTTCGCGATAAAGGTCACATTTGATGAGAAGGCCGGTTTTCTCGGCGATAAGGTCACGTTTGACTATACCATAACGGGTGCCGATGAGACGACGAAAGTCTATGTCGATTCAAAGGGTTATGTGTATACACTTGACCAGGAAAACAACAAGTTGTATGTGGATGTGCCTAAGCCTGAAGACAAAGTCGAGTACATCGTGCTCAAGGCCGTTCGCAACAGTGACGGAAAGTCGTCTGAGCAGTACATCACGGTTGTTTTGGAAAGCCGTTACGGCACATTCGGCGGCGTGATAATTAAGGATGAGAACCCTTATAAGGACTGGTAATTAACCGTTAAAAACGAAAGACAATGAAAAAAATAGCATATATAGCCGCTGCCCTTATCGCTGTGGTCGGCTGTTCAAAGAAAGAGATTGTTTCAGAAACTGCCGGTACTCATGACATTTTCGTATCTGTAGCGCTTACTGATGGAACGACGAGTTCCGTTGCGCCTGCTATGGCTAATGCAACAAAGGCAACTTTTGACGGAGACAGTCACATCAAGTTTAATGGCAAGAATGACAGCTTTTTGGCAGCAATTGCAAAGACCGATGCACCCAATACTGCCATAAAGGTGCTTGCGCCAAATGCCAGACTGGGATATTGTTCTTCTTTTTCTATTGTGGATGACGGGAACGGTTTTGTCGATCCTGTTTTTTCCGGAAAGATAAGCAAGATAGCTGATGAAGACTTTGCCGATGAGTATATTATGTATGGCATATATCCATCAGCAGCCTCTGACACGTATAGTTTCAAGGCAGATCTTACGAACTTTACTGTGAAACTTATTCCAGATCAGGGCGCTGCACGTGGAAATGATTCGGAGAAAGATATTGCCACCCAGACATCATGGTCAAGCAAAGCCGATGTGATGGTTCTCCAGCCGGCTAAAATCTCCACGACAGGCGCCGGAAAGGATGAGGACGGCAACAATGAGTTCACATCCGGAAGCAACAAAATCAAGTTGGCTCACTTGTTTGGCTTCGGGAAGATGACATTTGCCGGAATCCCTGAAAAGTATAAGGATCTTGTCGTTGAGTCAGTCAAGATTGAAAGTACGGAAGAGGGTAAGTATCTTGCCGGTGAGTTCACTTTGGATCTCACGAAGGATATTGAGGATATGACCCTTACCGAAGGTCGATATTATAACATGAAGGATTATATCAGCCTTACAGGGGACGGGACGACCACCATTTCGAATTATGTTGCATGGTTCGTTGCCAATCCCGGCGTGTATAATGTTCGTGTGACCGTAAGTGCCGGCAGTGCGGACTTCGTGTTTGAGCGTGAAGGGCTTACTGTCTCAAGAGGCAAGCTGACTGAACCGGTTGTCAACTACAAGGAAAAGACAGACGCCTGCAAGGACTATGACGTTGTTCTCAGGGATAACGCCATGTGGAATGTGACGTTCACAAGCGACAATGTGATGAATTCATACAACAGCACAAGAGTATGGGGAGACAACGGTGTCACGATGCCGTTTGTGCTTTCATATCCTGGTTCGACGAATAACAATTATGGTGGCAGCCCGTGGAGTGGAAAATGTGTGCAGCAGCTTGCCAATATGCCAATCAATGGCGGAAAAGTTGTCCTTAGTTCAAAAGCCGCGTTTGATGGGGTCAAGCAAGTTAAGATTAACGTTGGTCTTCAGGCCGATAAAGAAGATGTTGACAAAACCGCTGACTTTACTGTCACCCTTGTGAATGGAACAGAGACTTATGGCGTAGGGAAAGCGACTGTCAAAGCTACGGAAAGAGACAAGGCTGATGGCGAAACTTATTTCTACAATGTCCCTGACGGCAAGACGAAAGGAAAGTTGGTGATTACTGTGGATAATATCACTATAGAAGACAAGGATTGCATTCCTTACATTGGCGCCCTCACTATTAACCCTGCTCCGGAAATTAGTCTCAGCGCGGATAAATTGAATCTTCCGAAGGAGGAAACGTCCGGTGATATTGACTGTACGATTAGTGCGGCAGAAGGAACACCTGTGGTTACAGTCTCAGATGATGCGAAGGATTGGCTTACGGCAAGCTATGCAGAGGGCAAGGTCTCTTACACTGCTAAAGCCAATGCCGGGACAAAGCGTGTAGGCTCTATATCCGTGAGCGCGACGGGGCTGTCTACAACTGTTGCTGTTATCGAGGTCAAACAGAAGGGTGAGATTGAGGTGGAGTACAAGTTGACGGTAACCGCGAAGAATGTATATGACGTAATTCAAGCCAATATAGCGGCTGGAACGGTTTACGAGAACTATTCTAAGTACCCTCTTACCTTCAGTGTCGATGCGGTGTCAACAAAGGATGCTTCAAAAACGACAAAGGTGGAGATTAACTGCGAAAAGATAAACTGTTTGGGTGCGACTGAAGAGAGCTTCTCATCGAATGGCTATATAATTGGTAATGTCGGAGCAATATCTAAACTCGTGTTTACCTGCGACCAGAAGATAGGTTACACATCTTATTCGGATGTGATACTCAAGTTTTCCGATGATGGCGAGAATTGGGGATATGCTGATAGTGGCAAAGTAACTACCGAAGGTAAGTATACTTATACATTCGTAGATGAGACTGCTGCATACAGTTGGTTTAATATTTTGGGCACGTCATATCCGGCTGTGAAAATTACTGGCTTTGAGGTGACCTTTACGGAATAGGAATGAACAAGATATTCAGTTCAAAATATTTTCGGATGATTGTGGCTGCGGTTTTGACCGCGGTCACAATTTCCGCTTGTGACAAGACAGCTGAGCCGGAGGCTGATCTGATAAAGGTCGTCGGAAACGGTATTGTGAAAATTGGGGCGGAGGCGGCCGACGTGGATGTTCAGTACAGCGTCAGCGCTGTCGCGTCCGGAGCCGTTTCTGTTTCGACCAATGCCGACTGGCTTACCGTGGCTGAAGACGAGACAGTGAAGTCTGTGGAGACAGCGCCGACTTCCGTAAGGCTTAAGGCGGCCGCGAACATGAATTCCGCAAGCCGTACTGCAGTCGTGTCCCTGAGCATGAGGGGCGCTAAGACAGTGAGAGTCACGGTTATTCAGAGCGCTGGAACAGACTACATCACGCCTTCCGGGATGACCTTCAATCTGTCAACGACTGACGTGACTGAGTCATCTGTGTTCTACACTGTCGCTCCGAATCTCCAGGACCGCTACTATGTGTTTGCATTCATCCATGCGGACGAATGGAACGAGTATGACGCCAACCGCAAGGCATACGTTGACAAGGCTGTGGCCGAGATGAAGGAGGTTGCGCGGAAGTATGAGGAAAAATATGAGGCACCGTTCAACCTCGCAGGTAAACTCTACAAGGGCTACCGCTCGACGACGCAGAACGGGCTTGACCCCGACACGGATTACTGCCTTGTCGCCTTTGACCTCAGTCTTTCCTGGAGCTACAGCGGAAATGTTGTGGTCACACGTTTCAAGACCGGAACGGTTCCTCCATCGTCTGACGCCTTCTCAATCTCGTATGACGAGAGCAGTTATGTCGTGACCTTCAATGTCTCAAAGGGGATTTCCGGAAAGTTTTGCTACGGTTTCGCTCCGGTTGACACGTGGGATGGTGCCAAGACGCCGCGTGAACTTGTACGCAGGTATATCGAGAGCTCTTCGAGCATACCGACTTACGACACAAAGGAGACAGATTATGCCAAGTCGCTGCCGTTTAACTCGTATGCTAACGTAACGGACAACTCTGACTGGGTTGCTTTTGTCTATAGCTACAATGCTTCGGCTGGCACCGCCTCCAACATAGCATGGCTTCAGTTTCACTTTTCGATGAAGCAATAAATGACGGGGCACCAGTCCCCGGTGTTGATGAACATATAATTACGCGTATTATGAGATTTCATGGAACTGGCTGTCTTCTTCTGTGCTTGGCTGTCACTATTTTTTCTGGAATAGTGTTTTCTTCCTGCACCAAGCCTGCCGGGGAAGACGATGAAAACTATAACTCTTCATTCACCGTCAATCCCAAAGTACTCAAGGTCGGAGTGGCCGGCGGAGAGGTTACTGTTGACTATGCCATAAACGGCCCGATGGAGGGCGGCATCGCTCAGGTTACTGTCGGCAGCCCGTGGATCCATGTGCGGAGTGTCTATAATTCGGAGTTCACCTGCATTGTCGATGCCAATGACAGCGGCAGGGACCGCACCGGAAAAATCAGCCTCCGCTGCTCGGGCACAAAACCGCTCGATTTGACGGTGATTCAGGGCACCGGTGGGGGCGACTCACCTATATACCGCAACTTTAGGATAGAGGTCAGTGACGTGACTACTTCAACCTGCCGCGTGCAGGTCACTCCGGTGGATGCGGGGAAAACCTATATCTGGACACCGGTCCGCGTGGCGGACTATGAGAAGGAAACGCCCGAGATGCTGATAAAGGCCTGTATAGAACAGGCTGAGTCCTTGGCCGTGACTGCCGGAACAACTCCGGACAAGTTCCTTTCTTCCGGGATTCTGGACACACAAAAACTTGATGCGTCCATGCGCCCGCAGCTTTTTGACCGCACGGATTACTATCTGGCAGTCTTTGACATAAGTTACGACAAGTCCAAGAAGAAGTTCTCCTACAGCGGCGACATCGACCTGCTCAAGTTCCGGACTTTGTCTGCTCCGGCATCGGACATGAAGTTCGAGCTCCGCTATGACAACGGAACCCTGACAATCCAGCCGGACAAGGCAGACGAGACGTATGTGTTCAACTATGTGACAAAAGAAGCCTGGGAGTCTGTGGACCCCGATTATGCGGCGCAGTATTATATACTTTATGCCACAAAGAAAGGCAGTCTTGAAGTTTGCAAGAACTTGTTGCGTAAGGATCTGACACAGGATCCTGATATGGAGCGCGGCACGGAATACGTCGCCTTTGCCGTCGGCTATCATGTCTCCGAGACTGACGGCGGGCTTACGACGGAAGTGAACTATATCGAATTTACATATTAGACGATATGAATTTGAATTTTAGAAATCTTTATCCGCTGCTTTTCGCTGCGCTTGCCGTGACGGCATCCTGCTCGAAAGGGACAATTGCGGAAGCGCCCGATGCAGGAAAGTCCGGGCCGATTGTAATTAATGAGGCGGATGCGTTCGACGCCGTGGGCGGCGAGCTCCTGATTAAGCTGAAGCCGGGGCAGAATGTCTCGACAAAGGCTTCTGGCAGCGCGGATGACGCGATGGCCGGCACACGTGAGGTCGCGGAGGTTCTCGAAGGACTTGGGCAGTTCCGCCTCGAACGTCTGTTCCCGGAATGCGGGAAGTTCGAGGCCAGAACAAAGGCTGAAGGGCTTGACTGTTGGTACATTGCAAGCTACGACAAGAAACACATCAGTCGTGATGTCGTCCGGCAGCTTAAGAAATGCGGAGCAATCGAGTACATCGAGTACCCTACGAAAATCAAGTCCGCCGACGAGAATCCGTTTGCTCCGTTCACTGCGGTTCCTGAGAGAATCGCTCCGGCAAAGGCTCAGGTGAGGCGCAACGCGTCTTTCCCTTTCAACGAGAGCGAGGATGCGCAGCAGCGGCAGTGGCACTACAACAACACCGGAAATGTCTTCGGAAACGCGAGCCTTATCGGGGCAGATGCCGACGTGTGGGCGGCGTGGAACCTGTCGCAGGGCAATCCGGATGTCATAGTAGCAGTCATTGACCAGGGTGTAAAGTGTGACCACGAGGACCTCGCCGACAACATGTGGGTCAACGGAGGCGAGATTCCCGGCAACGGCATCGATGACGACGGCAACGGCTATGTGGACGACGTGCACGGCTACAATTTCATAGACAACAGCGGAACCATAACTGTGTCCGAATCGCTCTATCATGGGACCCACGTCGCCGGAACCATTGCGGCGGTGAACAATAACGGCAAGGGCGTCAACGGCATCGCAGGCGGTTCGGGGAAAGGTGACGGTGTCCGGATTATGAGCCTACAGACTCTCGGCTCCGGAGACAACGGCTCTTCCGGTTCCGGGCTGGGAGGCGCGGTGCGCGCTATGAAATACGCGGCCGACAACGGCGCCGTCATCTGCCAGAACAGCTGGGGTTACAACTCTAAGGTGAGCTGGAATACGTGGACACGCAGCTCGTATGGTGCGCTCAGACGTGCGATGGACTATTTCATCAAGTATGCCGGCGTTGACGAGAACGGCAATCAGACGGGTCCGATGAAAGGCGGTCTGATTGTCTTTGCTGCCGGGAATGACGGCGTTAACTATGACAGTTATCCGGCTGCGGACAAGAAGGTGGTCAGCGTGGCTGCCTGCTCGTACTATGGAGTGGCGGCCATCTATACAAATTACGGAAGCTGGATTGACATCACGGCTCCCGGCGGAGACACGACCCTTTCTGACCCCACATACGGCGGTGTCTACAGCACGACTGTCGGCGAGGACGGCACGGATGCCTACGGATATGCGCAGGGAACATCGATGGCCTGTCCTCACGTCAGCGGCGCATGCGCTCTTGCTGTTTCGTACTATTACGGAAAACAGCATCGCAAGGGACTTACTCCGGATGTTCTCAAGGCAGCCCTTCTGAGCTCCGCGAGGCCGTTCACGCAATATTTGTCAGAGGCATACATCGGGAATATGGGAGTAGGAATCCTCGATACATGGAACCTCCTCCGCTATATGGATTATACTGCCGACATCCCTACGAAATTTGTCAAGGTCGGGAAAACCGTAAATCTTGACCTCAAGGCGTATTTCCCTTCGGTCCAGGTCATTTCCTACAGCAATTCGGCTCCGGAAATCGTGGACGTGGAACTTTCGGGAGACAATCTCCTGATTACCGGGATTGCGGAAGGCGACGCGGTCATCACGCTGTCGGACGGTAATGCCCTTTATAAGAAACTCGAAATAATTGTCAGCAAATGAGAAGGCTTCGTTCAGAAATAATTTATCTTGCCGCAGTCTCGGCTGCGCTTGTATGCTCCTGCGCAAAGGACAATACGGTGGACGGCTCAAAAGGGAATCTGCTGCCGGAGCCGAAGGCCGTCGTCAGCGATGTGTCATGCGATTCTTTCAAGGTGTCGTGGGACGCTGTCACTGATGCCGGTTCGTATTCATACGTTTTCAACGGCGGTGATACCCTGACTACCAAAAGCACATCGGTCGCGTTCGATGGCCTTGCTCCGAATTCGGTGTATACGCTCGCTCTCAGGACCGATGCCGGAGTCAACGGCAATTACCGAAACTCGCGCTTTGTGAACTTGCGCGTCATCACAAATGACATCACGACACTGGACGCCCCTTCTCCGGAGGCGGTGGCGACCTACGCTTCAAAGACGATAATCCGGTGGGAGGCCGTTTCCGAGGCCACTTCATACGAGTATTCCGTCGGCAAGTTTTCCGGAACAACCACGAAGTGCATGGTGGAACTCAGCGGCTTCGAGCCTTCCTCAGAGTATGTGTTCAGCCTCAAGGCCGTGTCGGATGACAAATATGTAAAGGCATCGGAGACTGCCCAGTTCAGGTTCGTGACCCGCCCTGCATCTGAGGATATCCCTCAGATTGTATTCTCGCACGTCGAGACCGGTGCGGACTACACGACGTTTAACGTGTATGCCCTGCCTGACTTCCACTATCTCTATTTCTGCTGGCCGGAGACATATCTCACAGGCATGACGGACACGGAAATAAGGGATCTCTACCTGAACCTTTGGCTTCAGGCCCTGAAGAGTGAGGGTGTTGATGTCGCTACCGGAGTTTCTCAGTACTCATATTCAGGAACGTCCGCCTATGTCGGAAACCAGCTCTGTTCTGAGCTGACCTACCGCGTCGGCATATTCGGCGTGGATATGGCGGGAAATGCGGTGACCCCTCTTTACGGGTACACGACGAAGACCATCGCGGAGGAGACATCACCGATTTCGGATGTCACCGGCGCAAACTGGTTCATGCAGGGTCTCATGCTTCCAACCGGGAACGGCAGTCTGAACTCAACTAATTGTATCGGACTGTTCTGGATTGGCAAGAACGTGACGAAGACGATATCTCTGATGACATCGACTCGGTCGTTCAAGACTTACTTCTCTTCGTCGCCCGAACTTTTCATGAAATACATCGAGTCTTATGGTACTGTTACCGATGATGCCGTTTCCATCGCAGAGATTAATTCGGACAAAGGATTCACTGTAACCTATCAGGGATTGTCGTCCGCGACAAGTTACACAGTGGGCGCGGTGGCCGTCAATTCAGACAATGAAAAGACGTTCTGTATGAATTCGATGCCTACACGGTCATCTACAAGCTACGCCTCGTGGGCGAACGTCACTCTCGGGCGCAGCACGGAGTATCCGACAGAATCTTCTCTTGCCGCGACTTTTAACATTGCCTTCGACCCGAAGTCCGAGCCATATAACTTCCATGCCGCCGGCATCAGATATTGCTTCTGCAAGTACAGCGAACTGGATGAGAACAAGAGTTCGGAGCAGATTGTCCGGGAAAGGGGCATCGATATGCCGCAGTCAAGCATTGACCTGATAAACATGACGGGAACCTTGTCAATGGCTTTCGGAATCGACGGGACTCCGCTTGAGCCTAAGACCAAGTATGCCTTGCTGGCTACATTTACCGAACGCAACGGCGACAAGGTGACGAGTGCTGCGGCTGCAACGACTGCCGTGCCGGCAACGACCTCGGCGACAACACGGTCTTTTGCTGTACATGGCAAGCCTTCCGGGCGCATATTGTTCAATGCGCCCGAAATAATTGACGTCTATGAACCTATAGACACAAATGAACAGTAAAAGCCGGGAATTTAAGAGAAAGTTATGAAGATAAAATCATTATACATTACGATTTTGTGTTTTCTGCTGGCGTCCCTGACGGCGTTTGCACAGCAGAAGATAACGGTGAGCGGGCGTGTCGTCGACAAGGACGGAATGCCGGTCATAAGTGCAGGCGTGTTCGTGAAGGGTACTTCTCAGGGCACTGTCACCGATTTTGACGGAAATTATGTCTTGGCTCAGGTTCCTGTTGACGCCGTGCTGACCGCGACCAACCTCGGATATGCGGAAAGCGAACGTCCGGTGGACGGGAAGTCGGTGGTTGATTTCGTCCTTCAGGATGAGTCCGTGGTGCTCGATGACGTCATTGTCGTGGCATACGGTACGGCGAAGAAGGAATCCTTCACGGGTTCCGCGAGCGTCGTGAAGGGTGACGAACTCAGTAAGCGTCCGGTCGGAAACCTGACCAAGTCATTCGAGGGAACCGTCGCCGGCGTGCAGGTGACTTCCGGAGGGGGACAGCCTGGTGAGGGCGCGTCGATTATGGTGCGTGGCGTCGGCTCGGTGAACGCTTCGTCGACTCCTCTGTATGTAGTGGACGGTGTGCCGTACGATGGCGCGATAAGTTCAATCAACCCGGCCGACATCGAGACTATGACTGTCCTCAAGGATGCTTCAGCCGGCGCGCTCTATGGTGCGAGGGGTGCAAACGGAGTAATCGTCATCACGACGAAGAAGGGTAGTGCAGACAGGATAAACATCAACTATAAGGGCAATTTCGGACTGGCGTCGCGCGCGCTTCCACGATATGATCTTGTGAATATGTCTGAATACGTGGAACTCACCTACGAGGCCCTGAGGAACTCCGCTCAGTATGCAAAGAACGGCGGAATGGATTTCGAGGGAGCGAGTGCATACGCTGCGGCGCATCTTGGCGAGGCAATAGGCGGTCTGAAGAATCCGGAGTATTACAATCCTTACAAGAACTACACTTGGGAGACGCTCATCGACCAGACGACCGGAAAGGTCAAGGGAGACGCGAAGGCCGCGTGGGACGAGAACTGGATGGACGAAATCAGCAACAACAAGGCTTTCCGTACGGAGCATATCCTTTCCGTCAGCGGCGGAACGGAGAAGACGAGCTACCTCTATTCAATGGGCTACTACAAGGAAAACGGAACTCTTCAGAACACTGACTTCGACCGCTTCACGGGCCGTATAAGCGGTGACGTGCAGGCGACAGACTGGCTGAAAATCGGCATGAACGCCAACCTCGCTCATTCCATGTCCAACTTTCAGGATGCCAGCGGGTCGGAGATTTCCAACGTGTGGTACACCGCCCAGTTCATGGCTCCCGTGTATCCGGTCTATCTCAAGGACATGGACGGAAACGATGTTCTTGACGAGAACGGCAACAGACAGTATGAATACGGAACAGTGGACGACAACGGCTACGCCAACCGTGTGACGGCCCAGGGCTTCAACTCTAAGGCCGAACTTTACAACAATAAAGCATACTACAAGCGTAACTCGGTGTCAGCAAGGTCGTTTGTACGTTTTGGCACGACACGGAAGGATGCGCTGCTCTATGGGCTGAACTTCACGGTGAATCTCGGTGTGGACTTCACGGACTACGGGAGGACAGGCGTTGCGGACAAGTACCACGGAAACGCCGCCGACCAGGGCGGCTCGGTGAGCAAGCTGAACACGAGAACCCTGAGTTACACACTCAACGAACTTCTTACATGGCAGAGAAAATTCGGAGACCATTCAATTGACATTCTCGCCGGACACGAGTACTACAGGTACAATTACAATTACGCGGCAGCAGCCAAGAACGGCATAGTCGCCGGCATCGACGAACTCGGCTCGGCAGTGACGACAACCACGAACACATCCTATTCCAATGATTACGCAATCGAGTCGGTTCTCGCCCGCGTCAACTACGGCTATGCCGACAAATACTACTTTGACGCATCATGGCGAACCGACGGTTCCTCAAGGTTCTACAAGGACAACCGTTGGGGAAACTTCTGGTCTGTCGGTGCTTCCTGGCGAATCACGAACGAGGATTTCATGTCGGGAACTTCGTCGTGGCTGAACAACCTGACCGCGAAGGTCTCCTACGGCGTGCAGGGCAACGACAACCTCGGCTCCTACTACGCATGGCAGGGACGTTTCAACTATGGCTGGCCGAACGGCTCCCGTCCTGGCACCATTGCAAGCTCGATTGAGAACAAGCTTGTGACGTGGGAGAAGAACGGAAACCTGAACACCGGAATTGAGGCGAGTCTTTTCGGAGGTCGTCTTTCCGCGACTGTTGAATACTACAGCCGCCGCACGAGGGACATGCTTCTGAACAACCCGCTTGCGGTTTCGTCCGGGTTCACAGGCTATGACGACAATGTCGGCTCCATGGTCAACCGAGGCTTCGAGGCTTCTTTCC
>ERZ808246.1039-NODE-1039-length-21178-cov-4.513895_pt1 | contig 21178 bp, 13 predicted proteins | sample MGYA00521083_ERZ808246 | MGnify/ENA primary metagenome ERZ808246 (study PRJEB31516, sample SAMN03275577) | gut metagenome | biome: mammalia-associated habitat; material: feces | host: Papio cynocephalus | place: Kenya | collected 2012-07-07 ... | reverse complement strand
CCGCTAAAATAAGCAGAGGGCCGTCTGTGTGCGTGACGGCCGAAAACTGCATATCATTCATTTTTGAAAATTCTTTTTTTATAATCGCGTCTCTGAGAAGTGCGCCTTCTTCATTATAATTAAGCATTGTCTGAATCCCTGTCGATGGGCGAAACATACGAATCTATCTCCTGCTTCGCCTTATTAAAATAATCGTTAAATACATTCATATCACATTCGAGCGATGAAGCGTCGGCATATATTTCGGAGATAACGGAGTTAAATTTCTCCGCAAACGCCTTTATGCCGTCAGTAATGCCGTCCACTCTCGAACGCGTTGCGTCGGAAGCAAAACGCGCCTTGTCGGAAATTTCGGCAACTTTATCCTCAGCCTCTTTGATGATGGTATCGGAAAAACGTCTTGCGTCCAGAATTGCATTGCCGACCGTCGTTTCTGCGCTCAGAGCAAACGAGCCCTTCTGCTCAGACTCGGCTTTGAGTTTTTCTACCTCTGTGTAAAGGCTCTCTGTTTTTCTTTTTAACTCGTCAATTATAGCGTCCTTTACCGCAATCTGATTCATTATTTCCTCTGAACAAACTGTGCTCGGTTTACTCTCCGTTTTCTTAGCTTCTTCAAGTTTTGCACGGCAAATTTCGAGTTCCTTAGAGACTTCGGACATCTTAGACAGCTCGTCCGTAAGACTTGATATACGCTCGTCTTTTTGAGAAATCGCAGCAGTCAGTTCATCGATTTTTGAAAGAACCGAGTTAAGTTCGTCGCCCGCCGCGGCGCGTTCACTTACAGCGTCCGCTCTGTCTTTATCACAGCGGTTATACTTTTCCTCAAGCTCAGCAGTCTTTTTTTCAAGAGAAGCGATAACTTCCTTTTGCTCGCTTATATATTCAAGTACATCTTCCTTATTAAAACCGCCCAATGCGGCAGAACGGAAAATAACGTCCTGAGTCATAAAACGACACACCCCAAATAGATATTTTTCTATATAATTGTATCATTTCCCGTCAAAAAAAACAAGTCAATATACAAACTTTGGTCATTAATCGCTCATTTTCGGACATAATAAGCGAAAAAGGGGCGAAATCAATATGAGCACAATAAAAAAGGCACTGCGCCGTAATTACAAAATAATTAAAAACAGTTACAAAAAATGCATTTCCTTTCCCGACGAAAACGAAACGTCGTTATGGCTTACGGATAATTTTCATCTTTTATCAAGAGAATATTCGTCGCTTAATAAAACGCTTGTAAAGAATCGTCCGCTGTCTTCGTCAGAGGAAGGGTGCGATATTATAAAATACTGCACTCAGCTGTGCGGTAACGGAATTCTGCCCGACGAGGACGAGATAATATCTTTTTTCAAAGAGCGCGAAACTACAATACTCGCTTTAAGTTTTCTACCGTTTTTTCTGAGTTTTTCGCTTATTTCGATATGCGCCGATTCGCTCGAAAATAAAAACGGCTCTGTAAAAAATGTAATAATATCATTAAGAAAAATCGGAAAACTCGATTTTGAAAGAATACTGCCCGAGGTAAACGAAACGGAAAAACTTCTGCTCGGCGACCCCGCCGGTATTTATGAAAAATGCGATAAAACAACGAAAGAGATGTACAGACGCGCGGCGGCGCAGAAGGCAAAAAAAGAGAATAAAACGGAGTATGAAGTTGTAAAAGAGGCTTTAGAAAAAAGCAAAAACGCGCCTGACGGGAACATGCGCCACATCGGTTTTTACTTAGACGTTACAAAGAACCGCGCAAAAACGGGAAACTCACTTCTTATAAGCGAAATAGTTTCCGTTTTTATATTAAGCGCGCTCATATCCGTTTTATGCAAAAAAATTTACGTCGGTCTGCTCCTTTTCTTTCCGATATGGGCGATTATCAAAACGCCTTTTAATATAATATCCGAATTATTTACAAAAACAACGCCCCTGCCGAGAATCGAATTAAATCAAGAAATACCGCCGTCCGGATTTACGGCAATTGCGGTTTCGTCGATTCTGCCCAAAGCTCCCGACTCGGACAAACTCAGACAAAAACTCGTCTCCCTGCACCAAAGCGCGGGCGGGAAAAATACGCTTATATGCCTGTCCGCCGATTTAAAAAGCGGAAAAACACCCGAAGACGACGCCGATATCCCCGATATCAAAGCGTCAAAAAGAGTTATTGAGGAACTTAATAAAAAATACTCGGGCGGTTTCGTTCTTCTCATCCGCCCCAGGATTTACTCCCCGACTCAGCGCGAATACTCAGGATTTGAAAGAAAACGCGGAGCAATATGCGCGCTGTGCAATTATATAAAAGGATACACGAACGAATTTTCCGTTGCTGCCGGCGACATTGAAAAACTTAAAAAGGCAAAATACGTTTTGGCCCTCGACTATGATACTCAAATTCCGTTCGGCGCGTTAGAAAAACTTGTCGGCACGGCGCTTCATCCGCTGAACAAAGCTGTCGTCTCTAACACGGAAAAAACCGTCGCCTCGGGATACGGAATTTTCTCTCCGAAAATTGAAAACTCAATAGAATCTGCAAATAAAACTTCATTTTCAAAAATAATGTCCCCGAGCTGCGGAATAAACGCATACAACGGACTGTCGGGAGAAAAATATCAGGATTTATTTTCCGAAAGTATTTTTTCGGGAAAGGGACTTATAGATGTCGACGCGTTCTGCGCCGTAATACCGAATAAATTTCCGAATCAAAAAATACTCAGCCACGATATTTTAGAGGGCATAGTTTTAAGATGCGCGTTTGTCGGCGACATCTCGTTTACAGACTCTTTTCCGCGTTCGCTTTCATCGTTTCTTTCAAGAGAACACCGCTGGATGCGCGGGGATATTCAGAATTCAATATTTTTGCGTCTTAAAAAGAAACGCGTTACCGACTGCGTATTTCCGTTTACTCAGCGTTTCAGGCTTTTTGACAATATAAGGCGCGCCGTTACCCCGATTTTCATTTTCTTTTCTCTTGCTTTTTCTTGTTTTGCCGACGGCAGAAGCGCCGTTGTGCTGAGCGCTTTTGCTCTGATTTCCGTAATGTCGGGCGAACTTTTTTCAGCTCTGTACTCATTTATATTCGGCGGTATAAGGGCGTTTTCACGTCTGTACGCATCCGACAGCACACCTAACGCTGTAATGAGCGCCGTAAGAGGAGTCATATACACGTCGATTCTCCCGTACTCTTTTTTAAATTCCGCCGACGCGGTTATACGCTCGCTTTACAGAATTACAGTCTCAAAAAGAAATCTGCTCGAATGGACTACATTTGCGGTCTCGGATAAAAAAGACAGCGATATAAAGAATATTTTCAAAGATATTTTCTCTGTTATTTCGGGCGTTCTGCTTATTATGTTCTCGGTTTCGCCGGGCAAAACGGCAGGTCTGCTGTTTCTGTTTGCACCCGTATTCCGCATGTTTTCGGGCAGAGAGAAAAAGACCGATTCAAAAATGCTAACGATGCAGGAAAAAAGCAAGCTCATCTCATACGCGGGACTTATGTGGAACTACTTTGAGATGTACGCCTCGTCGAGAGAAAACATGCTCCCGCCCGACAACGTTCAGGAAACGCCGATTTTCAGAATTTCACACAGAACATCCCCTACGGATATAGGCATGTACGCAGTAAGCTGTCTGGGCGCAAGGGATTTAAAATTCATTAATACAAAAGAACTGTGCATGAGAATCGGCGGATTTCTTTCAAGCATTGATAAACTCGAAAAATACAGGGGCAATTTATTCAACTGGTATGAAACGACGAGTCTTAAAACGCTCGAACCGAGGTATATTTCGCTCGTCGACAGCGGAAATCTGCTGTGCTGTCTCACAGTGCTTAAAGAAGGACTGTACGAATACGCGCCGGAGGAACGCGATATTTATATTCTTATAAAAAAGATATCGGATTTTATCGAAAAATGCGATATATCGTTCATGTACGACAATAAAAGGGGGCTCTTTCATATAGGATTCGACGTTCAAAAAGGCGAACTGTCGGAATCATATTATGATTTACTGATGAGCGAGGCAAGAATGACGGGCTACTTTGCCGCGGCGTCAAGACGTGTCCCCGTAAAGCACTGGGAGTCTCTCGGACGAATGATTGTTAAGGACGGCAGGTATGCGGGCCCCGTATCATGGACGGGAACAATGTTCGAATACTTTATGCCGTCGCTGTTTATCCCGACTTATAAAAACACGCTTCAGTATGAGGGACTGAAATTTGCATTAAGATGTCAGAAAAAAGAAGGACTGAAACGAAAACTCCCCTACGGAGTTTCCGAGAGCGGTTACTATGCGTTCGACAGGGAGCTCAACTATCTGTATAAGGCTAACGGCATACAAAGTCTCGCGCTCAGGAGGAATGAGGAAAACGAATACACCGTCTCCCCCTATTCGTCGTTTCTGTCACTGACGCTCGATACGTCCGATGCACTGAGAAATCTTAAACGTCTCGAAAATCTCGGCGCCGTCGGCTCGTGCGGATTCTACGAAGCGGTCGATTTTACAAGAGAACGCACGCTGTCGCAGGATTTTGCTTTTGTCAGAAGTTATATGTCGCATCACGTCGGAATGAGCATAATATCATGCGTAAACGCGCTGTGCGGATGCGTAATGCAGAAACGTTTCATGCGCAATGAGCAAAACGCCGGGGCAAAAAGTTTACTTGAAGAAAAGGTTCCGACCGACGTCAAGGTAATGCAAAGAACAGAAAAAATCGATATTCCGCGCCGTCCGGCTCGTTCGGACGAGAGTCAAAGCATATCGGTTCAAACGGATCTTGCAAATATAACGTGCGCATGCGCGACAAATTCGGAGTACTCCGTATTTACTTCCTCGGCGGGTGAAAGTCTGTCAGTTTTTGCTCACAGATCGCTTTTGAAAAAGCCGACCGGTGACCTTTCGCGTCCGGCAGGCGTTTTTTCCGCAGTCGGAGAGGGAGCAAATATTATAAGTTTCACCCCTGTCGGTTCGCCGGAAAACTACAAAAATTACACCTTTTTCTCACAGGCGGGAAAAGTATCATTCAAAACGGAATCCGACGGACTTATTCTGACAAACGAATCTGGCGTTCATCCGAGATTCCCCGTCGGAATAAACAGTTATTCTATTAAAAATAAATCTTCAAAAAAACGGGAACTTGATTTCTATATTTATCTCGAACCGTCGCTTTTAAAAATCGGCGATTCCGACACGCATTCGGCGTACAACGCGCTGTTTTTAAACAGTCAATACGACGAAAACGAAAAAATAATCTCTTTTATGAGAACAGAACACGACTCCGACTGCACACCGTCGCTTGCATGCGCGTTTTTGGAAAATACGGATTTTATACACTGCGAGGACAGGGAGCAGGCACTGCCCCATCCGTACGGTTACGGCGCAATGTTCTCTTCTCCGGCGGATCGGTCGTCATCATCTACGGATAAATGCTGTTATATAAAAAGCAAAATATTATTAAAACCCGGCGAAGAAAAGAAGATAACGTTTGTCCTAAGCGCAGGACTTTCATTAACATCCGCAAAAACAAATATAATAAAACTGCGCTCGTTACGGTTTAATTATAAATACGCTCCGGGGATGTTTGCATCAGGCTCCCTGGGCGAAATATACGCTCAGAAACTGATATCCTCCTCGTATTTTTCAAAATGCAGACCCGACTGCGCACTCAGAGCGGCTAAGAAAAACACAAACGGCGCCGAGGCGCTGTGGAGTCTCGGGATATCCGGCGACGTACCTTTAATCTGCGTAAAAATGAGCGAAAAGGACAACTATATTCCGCCTCTCATAAAGGTTCACTCCGTTCTCTCAAAGTGCGGAATAGAAACGGAAATTGCCGTAATTCTTTCAGAAAGCGACGAGTACAGCGCCCCCGCATTGTCAAAACTTAAAAAAATGCTTTATAATGAAAATTATCTTCACATGCTCAGCGTTAAAAACGGTATTTTTCCGATAAGTGCTTCAAAAACCGACAGCTCCGTACTGCTGACACTGCTCGCATGTTCCTCGCTTGTACTGCCGGAAACGAATGAAAAAAAGAAAAAGACAACCGTTACGGTCAATAGAATACTACCGTCAAACAAGATAAAATCAGCGAATAACACGTTTACGGAACACGGATTCGAAATAAACAGAACGCCTCCCGTTGCATGGTGCACCGTGCTTGCAAATCCGTCGTTCGGTACGCTCGTTTCCGATTCGTCGCTGGGCTTTACGTGGGCGATGAATTCGGGAGAAAATAAAATAACGCCGTGGATTTCGGATTCATCCTCGGACAATAATTCAGAAATTATTGCAATTAAGACGGACGGAAAAATTTATGACGTTGTTAAGGGGTCAAACGCCTATTTCAGCAGTGACAGAGTTTCGTATTTTTCGTCGGCAGGCAGTCTTCATATAAGAACAGACGTCACTGTCTCACCGAGGGGAATGAAAAAAACCGTGTCGGTGTCGGTTACAAATTCCTCGGACACTGAATGCGAATACGAATTGATGTACGAAATAAACGTAATACTATCCGCCGACTCAAAATATGCAAAAAACGTAAAGACAAAAACGGACACCTCGGGTGTAATCTTCACAAATCCGTTTAACAGGTTTTTTAAGGGTTACGCAAAGCTGTACACCGACATTCTGTCCCCCGAAATATCGAACTCCGGCATAATGTTTTCCGGTATGCCGTGCGGCCCCGGGCATATTACAATCAAAAAGAAAATGAGACTGCCCGCAAGAAAAACGGAAATATACAAATTCATTCTCTCGTTCGGAAAAACGCGTGAATCCGCAGATAAAATAATTAAAATTCAGCCTGACGCAAGATCGATGAATAAAATAACAATCGATTCTCCCGACAAAACGCTGAATGCGGTTTTCAACAATTTTCTGCCCGCACAGATAATCAATTCGAGGCTTTTCGGCAGAACGGGATTCAGACAATGCTCTGGAGCATACGGTTACAGAGACCAGCTCCAGGACGCGCTGGGTGCAATTCTGCTTGATACGTCGCTTCTTAGGACTCAGATTTTCAGGTGCGCCTGCGCACAGTTTATCGAGGGCGACGTTTTCCACTGGTTTCACGTTCTGCCCGTTAGAAACGGAGTGCGCCTTTTCGGTTCCAGGACAAAATACTCCGACGACCTGTTATGGCTTCCCTACTGCGTGTGCAAATATATTTATAAAACAGGCGACAGTAAAATACTCTCTGTAAAACTCCCGTTCATTACGGGCGAAGAATTAAAAGAAAATGAAACACAGCGCTGTTTTGAAACATCGTTTACAAATAAACGAGAATCCCTCTATGCGCACTGCGTACGGGCAATTGAGCATTCACTGTCATTCGGAGACCATTCTCTCCCGTTGATAAAGGGCGGAGACTGGAACGACTCGTTTAATAATGTCGGAATTAACGGCAGGGGTGAAAGCGTATGGCTTGCGATGTTCTTAATTAAAATTCTTGATGATTTTTCTAAAATTTCAGAATCGCTGAATGATTTAAAAAGGGCGGAAAAGTATAAAAATATCCGTGTTGAACTCATAAAAAGCGTCGAGGATTTTGCATGGGAAGGCGACAGATATCTGCGGGCTTTTTACGATTCGGGTTCCGCGATGGGAAGCAAATCATCCGACGCATGCAAACTCGACATTCTGCCTCAGGCATTCTCCGTTCTGTCAGGAATGCCTAAGAGCGAAAGACAGCAAACAGCGCTGGGCACGGCGTACAAAGAATTGTTCGACAAAGATAATTCCGTCGTTAAGCTATTCGACGTTCCGTTTGACAAAAATACTCTGCGCGCCGGTTACGTAAACGATTACCCGCACGGAGTCAGGGAAAACGCGGGACAGTACACGCACGCCGCCGTATGGCTCGCCGAGGCTTTCTTTAAATCAGGAGACTCAGAACGCGGGTATGAAATTCTGTCTGCGATAAATCCGGCGAAAAAAAAGACGTCTGTCTATAAAAACGAACCGTTTTATCTGTCCGCCGACGTTTATACAAATGATAAAATGTACGCGCGCGGAGGCTGGAGTTTATACACCGGTTCGGCGGGATGGTTTTATTCCGTCATAGCAGAGGATATGTTCGGATTAAAACCCGTCAACGGCAAAATAACGAAAAAGCCCTGTCTGCCCCGAAAATTCGGAGAAGACAGAGCAAATATAAGTATTGAACTTAAATCGAATTCCGGCGGTAACGCATATAATCCTCAAGAATCATAACCGCGGACACCGCGTCAATTACGGATTTGCGTTTTTTACCGCGCGTATTCGTAAAATTCAGCGCATTATGCGCACTGACGGTCGTAAGCCGTTCGTCATAAAGATGAACGGGAATACCCGTTTTCGTCTCAATGACAGACGCAAACTCTCTGCATGCCTCGGCTCTGAACCCTTCTGAGCCGTCCATGTTTTTCGGAAGACCGACGACAATCATTTCGGCTTTGAGACTTACCGCCTCATTCGCTATATCGTCAGAGAGAGTTTCCCTGTCAGTCTCGGTTATAACCTTTACGGGAGAGGCAAGCATTTCATTTTTATCGCATACGGCAATGCCAGTGCGGACATCACCGTAATCAACAGACATTATTATCATCGTCTCGCCTCTTAATCGGGATTGTCATCCTCGGGAGCCGGCGCGGGATCGGGTGCGGGGTCGGGTACTGCGGGATCGGGCGCGGGGTCGGGAGACGCCGGCTGTGTTGTAGCGGCCGTTGTCTGATTCGCCGCGGCAGTAGTCTCTCCGACTGCCGCCGTTGTCTCAGGCGTCGTTTCGGCAGAACCGTGGCTTCCGCTGCATGTTGCCGGAATATTGCTCGTCTTATACCAGCCCCTCGAAGTGCTTGAACAGTTGGAGCCCGCTATAAGGCCGGTTCTCGTACAGAACGTCTTCTGAACAACGTCGTCGGGGACTTCAAATGATTTATCGTCAAGTCCCGCATGAATTGCATTCATAACTCGCTGGAACACTCTTCCGGCGGGTTTTCCCGTTACCTTGCCTGTCATATCCTCAGCAAACTGCGAGTAACCGAACCATATTGCCGATACATAGTACGGCGTACCGCCGACAAACCAGTAGTCCTTATTGTCAGACGTAGTACCGGTCTTTGCAAATGTCTCATAACCGCTTACGGGATAATTTCTCGCCGTACCGTTATATGAAGTTACAACCGTCTGCAAAAGCTGATTCATAACATAAGCCGTACCGGTGCTCATTACCTGTTCGCCCTCGTCATTATGGGACAGGAGCACCTTTGAACCCGTAGAATTCGTAACTCTGTAATAGCAGTAAGGTTTATAATATTTTCCGCCGTTGCCGAACGCAGCGTATGCAGCAGTCATTTCCAGCGACGTAAGACCGTAGCTCATTCCGCCTACCGCCATGGACGAATATGTGTTATCAGAATCCTTAGCCGTGGTAATATGGAACGTGTCTCTGAGCCATGTAAGGCATTTTTCAGGAGTGAAATGATTGACTATCTGCGCGGGAATCGTGTTATCCGAAGGCGCGAGAGCCTGCTGAATATTTTTATAGCTTCCGGGCGAACCGGGGTCACCGCCGTAGTTTACGGGCCAGCGCTTGCCGTTGACCATGATACCGTAATTCTGAACAAGCGGGTATGACCATGAGTATTCATCCGAATCAATCGCAAGTGAATAAACACTCAGCGGTTTTATCGAAGAACCGGGCTGTCTCGGGCTATCCGTTGCAATGTTAAGACAGCGGTTTGCAGTTTTCGGTCCCGCCTGACCGACGATTCCGACAACTCTGCCCTCGTAATCCATTACGGTCATACACGACTGAATATCCTCGCCCTTTGAGCTTTTCGCCTGCGGGAAGTCGCTTCTGTTATAGTAGATATCCTCTATCGTCTTCTGAACCTCGGTATCGACAGCGGAATAAATCTTAAGTCCGCCGGAATATACCTTTCTCCAAGCCTCGCTCGGAGTCCAGCCGTAAGCCGTCTGAAGGTCGGATATAACCGAATTTATAACAAAATCAACATAGTAACTCTGAATCTCATCCTGCTCGCCGAGTATTGATGACGCGAGCGTCTCACCGTCGCCGCTCTCATCTTTCTTAGGCTCATATTCGTCGCTGTCGGTAAAAATAAGCTTATAATTGAGCGCGTCGTCGTGCTCCTTCTGCGTAATCATACCGTATTCCAGCATATTGTCAAGACAAACCTTCTGTCTCTCCCTGTTTTTATCGGGATTGATCATGGGATTGTACTGTCTGGGAGCCTGGGTAATCGCAGCGATACATGCGCTCTCGGCAAGATTCAGTTCGTTAACCTCTTTGCCGAAATAATACTCGGAAGCCGATTCTACTCCGTAGCATCCGGCGTCAAGATAAATAGTGTTGAGATAAGCCTCAAGTATGGTATCTTTTGAATAATGTTTTTCAAGATTGAGAGCGTACTGTATTTCCCTGAACTTACGGACAAATGTACGTCCGTTCTCACCGGTCATATTCTTAATAAGCTGTTGGGTAATGGTCGAACCGCCCTGTGAGAAATGATGAACGATAACAACCGACGCGGTTCTTATCCAGTCTACGCCCGAGTGAGTCTTAAATCTCTTATCCTCGAGGGCAATATATGCATTCTGAAGACTCTCGGGAATTTTATCGAGCGAAACCCAAATTCTGTTTTCAACGCCGTGCAGTCTCGCCATTTCCACGGGATTATTATCAGAATCCATTGAATATATAATCGTGGTCTGACTCTGCTCCGCCTTTTCCTGATTCAAATCTATTATGATATCGCCGTTTACGGTTTTAATCATATTTACAAGAACGTAACCGCAGACGCTCGTAAATGTCAGGGCAAAAACGAGAATTATCGAAACGATAACCGTAAGAATGCGTTTTGCCTTGGCTGAAAGAGGTTTGCGTTTCTTTTTCTTTTTTTTCTTTTTCTTTTTTTCGTCGGGTTCGGACTTGCCGTCCGTTCTGCCCGCCGGAATTTTCGCTTTTTGCGCGGAATCGTTCAGAATGCCTCTGTCGGCTTTTTCAAAACCGTCGACAAGCTCGTCTACGTCCGGCTCATCGGAAGAATCGGGCAGATCCACCGCATGATAATCGTTGATATCCTCACCGTTATCGTCAAACGGAAAATTATCCATTAACTCAGTCCTTTCAAAGGATGTGTGTCTTAATACAAAAGACCGGCATTTACTTTATCGGAGTAAGAAATTCCATCGAAACCCAGCCCGAATAATCGCCGTACTCGACAAATCCCCAGCCGTTATACACAAACTGAACGTTAAGTTCGGTGCTGTTGGGAATGGTCGCAATAATTTTTGTATCGGATGAAGTGGATGACGGAATAAGTCTTAAATTAAGCGTATCGGTATTTTCAAGCGTGACCTTATACTTACCCTGTCCGGGAACCGCAGATGTCTGAGGCTCGCTCGTAACGGGTTCGGCAACAGCCGACGACTTGGGTTCAGCCGTGGTATCTTCGGCTTTTTTATTTTTCTTGGCCGCAGAGCAGGACGAACATGCAATCGCAAATACGACAACAACGATAAGCACCGCGGCGCCGATTGCGGAAGCGGCTTTTTTATTGGTTTTAATAAGCTCGATAAAGCCCGCAAGACGAGCTCTTATAACACGCAAGCTTCTGTTTAATGCCCTTTTATCCATAAATACATCCTCCTGCACACCGAATTATCACATCATTTAAATATAATAAATATTATATTTTAAAAGATTATATCAAATTAGAACGCGCAATTCAACTATATTAACAAAATTGTAATCATTATTTTATTAAAAAGTCCATAAAAAAGGTCTCTCCGGTGCGGAGAGACCTTAAATATCATTTACGCTTTAGCGCCGAATATCTTATAAATCATGTCGAAAACATTTCTGAATGCCGACATAAGTCTTACGACGGTGTCGCAGAATACGGAAGCGATACTTCCGAGATCCGCGGAATTAATTTCCTTTGCCTCGGGAGCGCCCTTATACTCGAGGGTAAACGCCTGAGTATAAACGATTCCGCCCTTGCCGATAATCTCGGCTCTGACGTATGAACCGATGTTATCGCAGTCGTCAAGGTCGATGGTTTTGCCCGTTGCAACAGTCTTTCCGTCGGAAACCCAGCGTACATAGAATCCGTCCGTGTTAATCGTTATACGGTCTTCCTTATCGTCAACCGTAATACCTCTGATTACGGCGTTGGGCTGAGTCTCGTCGAACTGGAATATGGTGCTCTGCTTTCCTTTTTCGGAGATTTCGTTTGAAATCGCTTCATAAGCCTTTTTCATCTCTGCTCCGACTGCCGCCGCATTTTTATTATTAGACGCGCAGAGAGTCTTTGCATAAGTTACAAGCTCGTCGTAATTACCTATATATCTGCTCGCGGCAAAGAACTCGCCTTTTGAAAGAGCGGATTTAAGCGACGCATTAGAAAGCTCGGGCATAAGAACAATCGTATATCCGGAATTTACGATACCGAGATTGTGAGCGTCGGACGAACCTATTGCATAAACGTTTCTGCCGTGAGGAACGAGGTCGGTAAGAAGAGTGTCCCAAAGTTTACGGTCAAATCTCGTTCTGTAATCGCCCTTTGAGTTAATGTCGATTCCGAGACAGGTGCTGTTATTGTAGAGCAGAGTCTCATATTTATTAATAACGTAATTATAATGAGCGTCGTTTTTGTTATAAGCCTCGGACGAGGTTACCGCGTTTCTTGCCGACGTGTATTCGCCGGGGTGATTTATAACGCTTAATCCGCCGAGTTTCTGAACGTTGGTTATCGGGGTGTAATAATCGCTCGTACCGCCGAGATAGCCGTTGCCGTAGTCAACGAACCAGCTGTTTACGTGAGCGTTATTAAACGACGTGGGGTTGTTCTCAATGCCGAACGGAACGCGCATCATCTTTTTGCCGTCTTTTCCGTTCGAATCGGTCTGATAATAGAACTGATCGCCGTTTTTGTCCTCTGTAAGAGTATAAGTATTGCCGTTTTCGGCATCTCCGCCGTCCTTATTAAGTCCGACAATGGGGAGATTGCCTTTTCTTAAAGTAAGAGCAACCTTAAGTTCGGGAATGTAATTGGGATTCGTCCAGTCATAATCAGTCGTGCCATGGTCGGTGACCGCCATTATGTCATAGCCGAGCTCGTAATGTTTCTCAATCATTTCCTTAAGCGTGTTGCCTCCGTCCGTAGCGGTCGTGTGGCAGTGAAGCTCCGCCTTATAGCGGTTAATCGTTTTCCAGTCAATGCCGGCATAGGGATTGTTAATCTTATAATCGATATCAACCCTGAACGCAGACGCCGAACCGGCAAAAGGAACGGTGAGAATTACTGCGGCAAGAACGAAGCACAGAATCTTTTTAAAACTCTTTTTCATCCTTATTAAACCTCCGTGTATATAGTCTGATTAATATTATACATAAATATAATTAAAAAGTAAACCGATTAATCCCATTTCGGCATTTTGCCGTTTTTTAATTATTAATTTCGTTCAATTTGCCCATATAAAATTCAATTTCGGTTTCATTCAGACGTTTAAGCCCGCCTGTCAAATGCAGTCGAACCACGCAGTTTCAGACCGCGCACAGTACTGTCACAAAAATATTTATCCGCATACAATCTCCGAATTTTTTATAAGAGAAAAATCTCCGCTTATAAGAATCTCAATTAAATCTTCATTTGTTCTTATCTTTTTCGCCGTTGCGATTCCGCCCTTTGCAAGATTCGACGGACGGTGAAAATCACTGCCGGAAGTTCTGATCTTCATATTGTTTTCCTGCGCCCATTTTGATGCGTTTTCGCTCTCCGACTCGCTTTTCTGCTTGCCGTTGTACACCTCGCATCCGTCGAGATATTTCGGATTCGTACGAATCATCATCTCTCTGAACGGATGAGCCTGGACAACAATAAGCCCGTTTTTCTTCGCAAGAGAGTAAAAACGTCTCGGGTACATCGCCATCAAATTTCCGCTGTTTTTAAGAAAATCCTCCGTAACGCCGAACACGAGATAGTCGTTCGCCGTAGCGTAGTATCTCAGCTCCATGCCCAGCAGAACCGTAAAATTTTCATCGGCTTCGTTCAGTGCGCTTTTATACCCGCTCGTATAAAAATCCGCGGCTCTCTGCGGACGGCATACCGTAAGGGGTGAAAAAGTCATGGGGGAATAATGGTCGGTTATAACAAGTCCGTCATAACCCGCCTCCTTATACATTTTCGCCGCCTGCGCTCCGCTGACGGTTCCGCATCTGCTCACTTCCGACGTATGGCAGTGAAGCTCATATTTATAAATCTTTTTATCACACATAACCTCTGTCTATTCTGACCGCGGCGACGTATGCCGGGTCAATTTCCTTTATTTTTTTATTAATCAATTGTTTTATTTCTTCATCGCTTTTTTTGCATTCGAACGGAATAACGGCGTCAAAAATGCAGTTTGTATGAGTATTTCCGGGAACCATTCTGAAATCGTGAATGGTTATCCCCTCGTCAATCTCCTTTACGAGTTCGGCGGTTTTTTCTTTGGCTTCGTTTACCGCTTTATTATTAATATCGATAGGATCCATATGTATCGTGGCTTCACAGTGATATTTTTCGTAAAGCTCTGTTTCAATTCTGTCGATAACGTCGTGAACTTCGAAAATATCCCTGTCACCGGGCACCTCGGCATGAAGCGAAACCATAAACCTGCCGGGGCCGTAATCGTGAATAACCATGTCGTGAAGTCCGCATATTTCCTTATGCGACAAAACTACTTCCTTTATCCCCGAGACAACTTCCGGGTCGGGAGTCTGACCTAAAAGAGGATTAATAGTATCTTTTGCCGCGCCGATTCCCGCGGATATAATAAACAATGCAACAATTATGCCCGCATAACCGTCTATATTTACAGAAGTATAATGAGATATTACACTCGAAATGAGAACGACGAACGTCGCTATAGTATCGCTTAACGAGTCGGCGGCCGCCGCTTTCATCGTCTCGGACTTTATAAGTCTGCCCGTTTTTGAGTTGTAAAATGCCATGTAGACTTTTACGAGAATCGAAAAAACGAGTATGCACACGGTCAGAACAAAATATCCGCCGTCGGGAGTCTCAGGATGAATTATCTTGCCGACAGATGTTTTAAAAAGTTCTGCGCCCATTACTACTATCAGCGCGGAAACTGCAAGTCCGGCTATATATTCTATTCTGCCGTGACCGAACGGATGCGAAGTATCGGGTTTTCTGCCCGAGAGCTTAAACCCGATCAAAGTTATAAGCGACGAACCCGCGTCCGACAGGTTGTTAAACGAATCCGCGGTAATCGCGACAGAACCCGTCAGATAACCCGCGGTAAATTTGCACGCAAACAGAATAACGTTAAGCATTATGCCGACAACACCGCAGATCATGCCGTACGCACGTCTGACTGCGGAATCCGTAACATCCGTGCGGTTTTTTATAAATATTTTGGAAAGCAGAGTAACCATACAAATCGTCCCCTTTCGGCAAAACCGACATAATAATTATATATCATTAATCATATAACATTATGCGAATAATGTAAACATATTTTTATTTTTCTAATAAGTAATCATATTCTAACATTCCAGTACTATAATAAAATTAAATATGCCACGGAGGTTCTAATTATGGCTGACATCGACAAAATTAAAAAACGGCTGAGCCTTATCGACCCGTCATTTCATATTCTGCGGATATTCTCCGCACTGTGTTTTTCATCGATATATTTCATTATCTCGTCCGGACGCGTTTTTGACAGTATTTCGGACTATGCGGAAATCGGAATGATTAGCGTTCTTGTACTTGTTACAGCCTTTTACGTAATACTGTCCGTCTTTGCTTTGCTTATTCCGAAAGTTAAGTTTGACGCAATAGTTTTTCCGATAATTACGGCAGTATATTTTATTATAATGCTTACAAAAAGAGGACAGCTCGGGTTCGCGCTGACTTTAGGCATAGCGGCGGCGCTTGCGGTCAGCTGGTATTCTTCAAAGAATTTAATAAACACGGATAAAATAAAAATCGGGAAAAAGATTTCTGTTGCCGTAATATGCGCGGTATTCATTATATTCGCCTGCGCCGTCGGTTACAGAACAGTCATGAAATGCCTTATTTTCGAAACGCCGAACTTTGACCACGGACTGTTTGTTCACATGTTCAGAAATATATGCAAAACATTCGCCCCGGTCACAACATGCGAACGCGACAGGCTCCTTTCGCATTTCGACGTTCATATGTCGCCTATACTTTATATTTTAGCACCGATATTTAAAATATTCCCGTCGGATATAACGCTCGAACTGTGTCAGGTCTTTATTCTTGCGTCATCGTGTATCCCTGCCTTTCTCATCTGCCGGACGTTAAAAATGTCAAACGTCAGAAGCTGTATATTCGCCTCAGCCGTAATGTTCCTTCCGGCGCTGACGCTCGGAACGAGCTACGATTTTCACGAAAACTGTTTTCTCACTCCTCTCCTGCTGTGGGTTTTCTGTTTTTATGAAAAGAAAAAATACATACCGATGTACATATTCGCCGTCTTAACGCTCATGACAAAAGAGGACGCGGCGGTATACATCGTATTCTTTGCTCTGTACTGCGCATTCTCTTCGAAAAAAATAATCCGTCCGGCTGCAATGGCAGTCGTCTCGACAGTGTATTTTCTAGCGGTAACGTACTATCTTGCAAAAAGCGGAGACGGCGTTATGACAAGCAGATATTCAAACTTCGTCACGGACGATTCTCTGTTTTCAATGATTAAAAACATTATCGCCTCGCCCGGATACGTTTTCACTCAGCTCTTTACAAACTCCGACGGCGAATTTGCACCGAAGGTTCTGTTTTTGATAAATCTGACAGCGCCTCTTGCATTTCTTCCGTTCGCGATAAAGAAGATATCCCGCGCGGTGCTTTTATGCCCGATGATACTTTTAAACTTAATGACCATGTATAAGTATCAGTTTGATTTGGGATTTCAGTACTGTTTCGGAAGTGCCGCTTTCCTTATCTACCTTGCCGCGCTGAACGTATCGGAAATGAAGAAAAAGACAGCGGATCAAATGCTGATTTCGTCCCTGATTATAAGCGCGATGTGCTTCTGGGCTGTCAATATTCCGTCCGCAGTAACGATTACGAATTACTATAAAGAAAATAAAAATCAGTACGCCGTCATGCGCGAGGCATGCGAATCAATTCCTGAGGACGCAGGGGTTATATGCTCGACAAGACTTCTCGCAAAACTTGCAGACCGAGATACAATTTATGAAATATATTATCACGAATACGATGAAAACGAGGAAACTTCATACGTCGTAATAGACGCACGGTACGAAGACGAGAAATTTATTCCGGAATACGAATCGTACGGATTTAAAATAACCGACACCGTATCAGCCGACGGCAAAAAGCTCATGGTTATAATGCAAAAAATCGAGTAATTTTTCATTTAACTGTTGCCCGGAAACTTAATTTGTGATAGAATCAAAGAAAAAGCAAAGAAGGTTTTATTTTATGAATATTGTATGTCTCGACATGGAGGGCGTACTCGTCCCCGAAATATGGATAGCGTTTGCCGAGGAAACCGGCATTCCCGAATTAAAAAAGACCACGCGCGACGAGCCCGATTATGACAAACTCATGAATTACCGTATAGGAATACTTAAAGAGCACAATCTCGGACTCAAGGAAATTAAGGAAACCATATCAAAAATCGACGTTATGCCCGGCGCGAAAGAATTTCTCGACGAGTTAAGAAGCATTACCCAGGTAATAATCTTAAGCGACACGTTCGAACAGTTCGCTTCCCCCCTCATGGAGAAGCTCGGTTGGCCTACAATATTCTGCAACACGCTTGAGGTTGCCGAAAACGGCGAAATCACCGGATTTAAGATGAGATGCGAAAAATCAAAACTTACGACAGTTAAGGCTTTGCAGTCGATAGGCTACGACACGATAGCCTCCGGCGACAGCTTCAACGACCTCGGCATGATTCAGGCGAGCAAGGCGGGATTCTTATTCAAGAGCACCGACAAAATCAAGGCAGACTACCCCGATATTCCCGCATTCGAGGAATACGGCGATTTACTCGAAGCTATTAAAAAGGCTCTGTAAACATACATTAATTAATACGCTGTAAGCGCAAAAACACCCGAAACGGATTTCCGTCTCGGGTATTTTTTATTATTAATTTAAATAACAAATCCGCCGTTTACGGGTATTATCTGTCCCGTGATATAGTCGGCGTCATCTGAAGCAAGAAACGAAATAACCCGCGCAATATCGTCCGCAGAAGCTATACGTCCGAGAGGTATTTCCTCCGTCAAAGCGTCAACATCCTCTTTCGAAAACGATGACATCATATCCGTATCGACAACGCCGGGACACACGCAGTTTACCGTTATGCCGGAAGGTCCGACCTCCTTGGCAAGAGCCTTCGTAAGTCCTATAACGCCCGCTTTCGCCGCAGAATAATGCACCTCGCACGACGCGCCTGTCTGCCCCCACATTGAGGACACGTTTATAATCTTTCCGCTCTTTTGCCTTATCATATACGGCAAAGCCTCTCTGCATGCATAAAAAGTACCCGAAAGGTCTGTACCGATCATTTTATCCCAGTCACAATCCGTGATATCGGTAAACAGCTTCTGCTGAGCTATTCCGGCATTGTTGACAAGCAAATCGATTTCTCCGAATTCTTTTCTGATTTTTTCAAACATTTCTTTGACGGAACTGCCCGACGAAATATCACACTGCACGGCAAAAACATTATAACCTAAAGAAGAAAGCTCTGAGGATAAAGCCTCGGCTCTATCCTCGGAGCTGTTGTAACAAAATGCCGTATTATAGCCGTCAAGGCATAACCGCCTTACCGCCGCACAGCCGATTCCTCTGCCGCCGCCGGTAACCAAAGCGGTCTTTTTCATATTTTACTGGTCTCCTGCCATCTTGGTGAAGAAGCTGTAGAACGATGAAGCCTTTTCAAGACCGTTAAGCGTGAGCTGATTCGACGGAATTGTCGCGGTAATAGAGGAAACAACTATACGCGATGTAAGTTTATCATCTTTATCGTAAGAGTCAACCTGTACGAGCTTGTCGCCTATTGTATAAAGTCTTGTAATATTGCCTTCCTTAGAAGTAACCTCGGAGCAAATACCGTCAGTTCCGTTGATTTTAACGTTGTAGTATTTTGTTGTTGAACCGTCTTCAGACGAAAGGTCAACGCTCATATCCATGTCATCAAGTCCGAGCATCTTTCTGATACTGTCTGTAAGCTCAAGATATGTGTTCTGCGCTACATTGATAACATATGTCTTGTCGCCCTCGTGATAAATACCGAGATAAATACCGCTCATAGTAGTGGTAATCTGAATAGCCTGCTGACCGTTCATTGCAATGTTAACGTTCATACCATCCTCGGAGTCCTCTGTATACATAGTGCCCTCAAGGTAAAATACGCCTTTTATAAATGTTTCAATATCACCGGCCATTTTAGTCTCGCTGACAGCCTCGCCGGGAGAAGCAATTTCATTAGCCTGATGGACGGAACCGAGAAGGTTTTCATCCGTTACAAGCTCTGAATCGGCAGACGGATTGCTGCCCTTCTTGCATCCTGTCAGAACTACAGTCATGCAGATAAGCAATGCAAAAACAACACACATAATTTTTTTCATAAACAATCACCTGTTAATAATTATTAGCGCAGAGCAAACTAAGCACCATACTTTAATAACAGATTACACCTTTTTTTATAAAAAATCAAGAGTCAGTTAATATTTCATTAATATATAACGAATTAACCCTGTTTTTATCGGTCAAATTGTACATGTATTTTTTTACATTAACGTCAAATAATAAAGACATAAAACCGTAAGGATATGATTATGTTGAAAAATAAAAAAGACAGTGAAAAAAAGGCATACACCGAAAAAGTAAAAAAAGCGTCGCCGAACTCCCCGGTTGCATTAAACTGCGTTAAAGCATTTTTTTCGGGCGGAATTATCTGCGTTATCGGACAGGCTTTCAGAGTTCTTTATACGAATCTCGGAATGAAAGAAGACACGGTAAAAGCGCTTGTCTCGGTTACTCTGATAGTTATAACCGCGGCACTGACCGGGCTCGGAGTGTTCGATAAAATAGCAAAGCATGCCGGGGCGGGAACCCTCGTTCCGATAACGGGATTTGCAAACGCCGTGGCAGCCCCCGCGATAGAATTTCAGACAGAGGGTCGAATCACCGGAACGGCTGCAAAAATGTTTATAATAGCCGGTCCCGTAATAGTTTACGGCTGTTCTGCGGCGTTTGTTTACGGCGTAATTTATTACTGCTTTTGTTAACTCGGGAGGATTATAAAATGAACAGAATCGGTAAATACACAGTCCGGACGGACGGCGTTTTTATATCCTCAGCAACGGCGGCTGTCGGAAAAACAGAACACGAAGGTCCTATGGGCGAATATTTCGACTTCAGTTACCCCGACGACGGAATAGGACAGACATCATGGGAACAGGCGGAGAGCGAGCTTCACAGAAAAGCCGTTGAAACGGCGATAAAAAAAGCGAATCTGACACCGGATGAAATAAACATCCATTTCGGCGGAGATCTTTTAAACCAGTGCTGTGCGACAACTTTCGGAGTCAAGGATTTTAATATTCCGATTGCGGGACTTTTCGGCGCATGCTCGACAATGGCTCTCGCGCTGGCTTTGTCCGCGGTCTTCGTCTCGTCGGGATATGCGAACAACGCACTCGCGTCCGCTTCGTCTCATTTCTGCTCGGCGGAAAAACAGTTTCGTTTTCCGCTCGAATACGGAGGACAGAGACCGCCGACGGCGCAGAGAACCGCCACGGCGGCAGGAGCGGGGGTTATATCAAATTCGGACAACGGTTCGTCTGTAAAAATTCAGTCTGCGATTTTCGGCAGAATATGTGACCCGGATATTACGGACGCAAATAACATGGGTGCGGCAATGGCACCCGCGGCGGCGGACACTGTTGCAAGATTTTTAAATGATACAAACACCGTGCCGGAGGATTACGACATCATTCTGACAGGCGACCTCGGAGCTATAGGCTCCGAACTCTTAATAGATATACTTGCCGAAAATTATAATATAGACATTTCAAAAGTGCACAACGACTGCGGGCTGATGCTTTTTGACAAGGAGAAACAGGACGTTCACTCGGGCGGTTCGGGATGCGGATGCTCCG
>ERZ808246.1038-NODE-1038-length-21229-cov-4.142297_pt1 | contig 21229 bp, 18 predicted proteins | sample MGYA00521083_ERZ808246 | MGnify/ENA primary metagenome ERZ808246 (study PRJEB31516, sample SAMN03275577) | gut metagenome | biome: mammalia-associated habitat; material: feces | host: Papio cynocephalus | place: Kenya | collected 2012-07-07 ... | reverse complement strand
ATATACCATTTTAGAGGTCTCGTAAAGACTTTACACAAAATTCGGGGTTGACTCCGAAAATATTTATGTACTTTTGGAATAAATCTTTCAACATTGTCGGATTGTTCTTCCGTTTTGGATATTTGGGCAGATAAAATTTCAATAAGTAATTTTAATTCTACTTTCACTTTTTGAGAGCAGTTTTTTCTTTGCGTTCAGTTCCTTTTTAACCTCTGCATTTTGATTTGCACCCAATACCTTGCGGAATTGATTTTCATAACTCACAACTGTTCCGATTACATATTTAAGGTGTGCCAAAACACCCTGTTTAAGTATCGTTGCACGAATAATTTGAGATAATCACGCTCAAGTCTTGACATATCTTTTACGATAATTGTACTGACTTTGTTATCCTCAACAAGCGCAATTAACTCATTCCAGCGCGGACTATTGAAATTCGTATCGGAAAAGCCGTCGTCAACAAAAAATTGCTTGTATTTATTTTAACGCTCATTTTCTTATTTGTCAGCCCTTTTCTTTTCTGTTTCGTCATTTTGCATAAGCCGTAACAGTTTTGATGATAAAGAACGGCAACCGTCATATACTCCGCTAAAAGTGTAAAGTATGCCGTTATCTTCTAAAAACACTTTGACATCAGGCAGTTCATTGCTGAATAAATCTACTGCCGATATGCTTAACTTTTTCTTATCCATTTCTATCCTATCCTTTCCTTGATTTTTTATAAAACTTTTTAATAGCAATCACAGCAAATGAGTATCCATTTGCGAAAAATGAAATTTTTATCTGCTTGCAATTTTTACAAAATAGCAAGCAGATCGAGTGTAGCCACACTCACAAAATTTCATTTTAACTTTTGGGAATTTCCCAAACCTTTTTTGAAAAAAATCTGCTCTTTTTTCTCCTCATATAAGTAACAACTAAAAAGGAAAAAAACAACTTTTTCTTATGAAAATTTTCAAAAAAAATTTTCTCTCATATACTAGTATTCCGAAAAATTATAAATTGCCAAAGTTTTGAAAATTTATTTATCACTAAAATGCTGATAATTTATAAAATCTATTGCTTAAATAAGAAAAATATGATATAATAATAACGCCATATGAAGTTAATGTTATAAAATAGAAAAATACTTTTAATGGGTGTATTATACCCTTTTACTTTTATGCTTCAATATTTGAATTGCAAAAAATGCAAATTCCACAAATTGAAGTATAAGAGTATATTTTCTATTTCTATTTCAATTTAACTTTGTGTGGCAACAAATCGGAGTTTGCATTTTTAGGTGTGCAGCTTCGATAGTTGCACACCTTTTTTTAATTTGTAATAAATAGCGGAGGGAGGTTCAAATTTTGTTTCGCGAATTAGAAGGTGTAACTCACAAATTGAAATGGAGGAACAAAAAATTGAAAAAGACATTAAAAGGTTATTTATTGGGATTTATAAGTGCAACACTTATAGTTGGTTGTATTACTGCCTTTGCCGCAAATACAACCACACTTTACGACGTAATTGCAAACGGAATTAAGATTGTCGTTGACGGTAAGGAAGTTAACCCGACAGATGCAAACGGCAATAAGGTTGAGCCTATTATTTACAACGGTACTACATACCTGCCTGTACGAGCCGTTGCAAATGCATTCGGTAAAGCTGTTTATTGGGACGGACCTAATTATACGGTATATCTTGGTAATATGGACGGAAAACTCGAATATCCTACGGAAGAATTAAATGTTAGTGATAACATTGGAGATTATTTTTGGGATGTATCACGCGATTTAAAAGACAATTATGGTAATTACTATAGCAGAGCGATTGATTGTGACTGGAACAATTATTCTTGTGATACAACTTTTGAAAAAATATGTAATATGAAATTTTCTAAAATTAAAGGAACAATTTATGTAGAAAATGGTTCAACATTAGATGAAGATGTCCAGATATTAATTAAAGCTGATGGTAAAACAATTTATACTTCGCCAGCCTTAAATAAAAGGTCTGCACCCGTTGGTTTCAATGTAGATATTACCGGATGTAATATTTTGCAAATTATTCAAACAAAGAGAACTTCAGATATACACATAGGTAACGCAGGTTTTTATCAGTAATAAATAGCAAAAAAAGAACAGACAAGTCAAGGGTAAATGCACGAGCTACGCTCGCCCTTGACAAACCTGTTCTTTTTTTTGCAGTATGTCAGTTAAGGTGTAAAAGCGAAACGATAGAAACTCGTTTTTGAGGTCTTGAATATAAAACAGTTTCGGTCTTAAAAATCGCATAAATACGGCATTTAAAACAGCTAAAATTTCTACACAATCCCCCTTGAATGAGAAAAAGCATACCACACTATAAATGTGATATGCTTAACTCTCTGCAACCCTTTGACAGACCGTCAATATCTACACTGTTTTATTGAAGACTGTTATACACCGCCTTTTTTATGATCATAAAAACAGCACAGCAGTTATAACTGCTGTGCTGTATAAATTTTTTATTATTCAGCTTCTGCTAATTTTACAAGCTTTGCATACTTTTCTTCTGCATTCTTTACAGCTTTAGCGAATAATTCCTTTGCTCTTTCGGGATTTGAGCGAGCAAGCGAGTTGTAACGAACTTCGCCCATAAGGAAGTCCTCATAGGAGAGAGTCGGCTTCTTTGAATCCAATGTGAACGGATTCTTACCCTCTGCTGTCTTTCTCGGGTCAAATCTGAAGCAGTGCCAGTAACCTGATTCAACTGCTTTCTTTTCCTCTGACTGAGCAATCTTCATACCGCCCTTAATACCGTGGTTGATACAGGGAGCATATGCGATTATAAGCGACGGACCATGATAGCTTTCAGCCTCAACCATAGCGTCAAGACACTGCTGCATATTGTAGCCCATAGCCACCTGTGCAACGTAGATATAACCATAGCTCATAGCTATAGCGGCAAGGTCCTTTTTCTTAACCTCTTTACCTGCTGCGGCAAACTGTGCGATTGCACCTGTCGGAGTAGCCTTTGAAGCCTGTCCGCCCGTGTTCGAGTAAACCTCCGTATCAAATACGAGAATATTTACATCGTTACCCGATGCAAGAGCATGGTCAACACCGCCGAAGCCTATATCATATGCCCAGCCGTCACCGCCGAATATCCAGCAGGATTTCTTTGAAAGATATTCTTTATCCGCAAGAACATCTTTTGCTTCCTGTGATGTAACAGCCGCAACAGCCTTTAACAATTCCTCTGTGGGAACTTTGTTGCAGGTACTGCTGTTTTTTGTTTCAAGGAACTTATCAAATGCAGTCTTAACTTCTGCATTTTCATCTGCAATCTTTTCTACCTTTGCGATTGTCTGTTCTCTTATTGTATCCTGAGCAATGCACATACCGAGACCGAATTCGGCATTGTCTTCAAAGAGCGAGTTTGCCCATGCGGGACCTTCACCCTTAGCGTTTGCCGTATATGGTGTTGACGGTGCCGAACCGCCCCAGATTGAAGAACAACCCGTTGCGTTTGCGATATACATTCTGTCACCGAACAGCTGTGTAACAAGCTTTGCATACGGTGTTTCGCCGCAGCCTGCGCAAGCACCAGAGAATTCAAGATACGGCATCTTGAACTGTGAACCCTTAACCTTGGTTGCGGGGAACTTATCGAGAACAGCCTGCTTTTCGCCCAAATCAGCCGCATAATCGAAATACTTCTGAACATCGTACTGACCTTCGAGCGAGCTCATAACGAGCGTATCGTTCTTGATGTTTCCGGGGCAGATGTTTGCACAGCTGCCGCAGCCTGTACAGTCAAGAACCGAAATTGCCATTGTGTAATATAATCCGTCAAGCTGTTTTGCCGGAGCGTATTTAATACCCTCGGGAGCATTGTCAAGTTCTTCCTTTGTAAGAACTACGGGACGGATACAAGCGTGCGGACATACGTATGAACACTGACCGCACTGTATACATGTTTCGTTGTTCCATACGGGAACGTCTATAGCTATTCCTCTCTTTTCAAATGCGGCGCTTCCGAGCGGAACTTCGCCTGTCTGATATTTTGTAAATGCCGAAACAGGGAGCTTAGCGCCTGCAAATGCATTGATAGGAACAAGAATATTGTTTACGTAATCGATTAATTCGCCTTCGCCCTCGTGCTTTGTCGAGATGTCCTCGTATTCGCAGTCCTTCCAGCTTTCGGGAACGTCAACTTTGACTACCTGCTGTGCGCCGGCGTCGATTGCGTCATGATTCATCTTAACGATAGCTTCGCCCTTCTTTGAGTATGAAGCTGTAGCGGCGTCCTTCATATACTTTATAGCGTCTTCTTCGGGAAGAATTTTTGATAATTTGAAGAATGCCGACTGTAATACAGTGTTAATTCTGTTTCCGAGCCCGATTTCCTTACCGATCTTTACACCGTCTATTGTGTAGAACTGAATGTTGTTGTCTGCAATGTATTTCTTAACCTGTCCGGGGAGGTGCTTGTCCAGTTCTTCGCCTGTCCATGAGCAATTCAAAAGGAATACGCCGCCGGGCTTAATATCGCTTACCATATCATACTGTCTTATGTATGATGCTTTATGACAAGCAACAAAGTCAGCCTTATTGATAAGGTATGTCGATGTTATCGGAGCGTGACCGAAACGCAGGTGCGAGCAGGTGAGACCGCCCGATTTCTTTGAGTCATAGTCAAAGTAAGCCTGAACGTTCATATCTGTGTGGTCACCGATAATCTTAACCGAGTTCTTGTTAGCACCAACCGTACCGTCAGCACCGAGACCCCAGAACTTACAGCTTGTAATACCTGCAGGTGTGGTGTCGGGATTTTCGCTGAGATCAAGCGAAAGATGCGTAACGTCATCATTGATACCGATTGTGAAATGCTTCTTTTCGGTATTTCTGAAAGCGGCGATAATGCATGCAGGAGTTGTGTCCTTTGATGCCAGACCGTAACGTCCTGCATATACGGGAACGTCCTTAAATCTGCCGTCGTTCTGCAAAGCCGCAACAACGTCAAGATAAAGCGGTTCGCCGAGAGCGCCCGGTTCCTTTGTTCTGTCAAGAACGGTAATCTTCTTAACAGTTGAGGGAATAACGTCAACAAAATGCTTAATGCTGAACGGTCTGTAAAGTCTTACGGCAATCATACCTACTTTGTTGCCGTTAGCGTTCATATAGTCAACGGTTTCTTTGATAGTATCGCATACGCTGCCCATTGCAACGATAATCTGATCTGCATCGGGAGCACCGTGATAGTTGAATAACTGATAATTTGAACCGATTTTTGCGTTAACCTTGTCCATATACTCCTGACAGACTTCGGGAACTGCATCGTAAGCCGAGTTACAAGCTTCTCTTGCCTGGAAGTATACGTCGCCGTTCTGAGCAGTACCTCTCTGAGCGGGGTGTTCGGGATTTAATGACTTGCGTCTGAAATCGTTTATTGCGTCCCAGTCAACCATTTCGGCAAGGTCCTGATAATCCCAGCAAGCAACTTTCTGATACTCGTGAGATGTTCTGAAACCGTCAAAGAAATGAAGGAACGGAATTTTTGCTTTGATTGCTGTCATATGAGCAACAGCGCCGAGATCCATAGCCTCCTGCGGATTTGTTGATGCGAGCATAGCAAAACCTGTCTGGCGGCAAGCCATAACGTCGCTGTGATCACCGAAAATGGAAAGTGCATGAGCGGCTATACATCTTGCAGATACGTTAAATACGCAAGGAAGCTGTTCGCCGGCAATCTTGTACATATTCGGAATCATAAGCAAAAGTCCCTGAGATGCCGTGTAGGTAGTGGTAAGTGCGCCTGCTGTGAGCGAACCGTGAACAGTACCCGAAGCGCCTGCCTCCGACTGCATTTCAACAACCTTTACGGTATTACCGAAAATGTTCTTCTGACCGGCAGCAGCCCATTTATCCGTGACCTCCGCCATTGTCGATGATGGTGTGATAGGATAGATTGCCGCAACGTCCGTAAATGCGTATGACGCATATGCGGCGGCGTTGTTTCCATCCATGGTTTTCATTTTTCTTGCCATCGAGAAATCTCTCCTTTTATAAAAATTTTAGCGCTAAATGCCGAAATAATATACAGCATAAGCATTCGCATATATCATAACACTTTTTATGTGAAAAATCAATATTAAATACCTAAAAAAACGTGTGTTTTTTATGTTACTTTTACACAATATACGGGTTATAAGCCCTTATATTGAAAAATCATCATCTGAAGAAAGCCCTCTTTTTTTGCAAAAGTACGGCGCAATGAAAAATACTTTGAAGAAACCGCAACAATACGCTTATCCGAAAGAGGGAGATTTTTATTTAACCGATTGACTGTCATTGTATCAAAAATATGTTTATACATTTCTGTCCAAAGTCCCAAAAAGTACAATCCGATTGCAAAAGCTAAAATTCTCGGCATAATTATCCCCCTATAAAAAACAAGTATACTCCGGTTTAGTATGCCTCAAATCTTTGTTTTTATCAATTATTCGTATTGCCGAATTTGTCACGGAATTGTTTGGGGGTGAGCTGGGTTTGCTTTTTGAAACATTCTATAAAATAGCTTGTTGTTGAAAAACCGGTATCGAGCGATATGTCGGTTATACTTTCCTTGGTTGTGATAAGCAGTTTCTGTGCTTCGCAAATTCTTATGTACGTGACATATTCGGTAAAGCTCTTTTTCATAACACGCTTAAAAAGCCGTGAAAAATAGCACGGGCAAAGGTTGCATATCTCAGCCGCCTTTGAAGAAGTGGCTGTGTTATAATTGTTCTGCGCATATTCAATGCCTTTTTGCACCGAACGCATCGTTTCGTTTGAAACGTCCGTATCTTCTCCGCTCACGTGCCATTTGCGGATAAGGCGCAAAACAATTCGGCTTACATATATTCTGAGTGCTATCTCGTAACCGTATTCCATATTTTTTCTCTCGGATAAGATTGCTCTCATAATTTCCGGAATATCCGTGTTTTCTATTTCGTTACGGCTGAAAAATTTCTGATATTTCTTTGTGTCCGCAACAAAGGGGAGTATGTACTTAAATTCAAATACCGACTGTTCGGCGGCATACAATATCTGCGGCATAAATTTAATGACGGTGTATATGCTTATTTTTGAATTGGAAATAACCGAATGAGGCGTTTTTGAATTAATAACCACAAAATCGCCGGTACGCATATGATAATCGTTTACACCGCATCGCACGACAGTATCGCAGTCCACGCCGTAGAGCAGTTCGACATAATCGTGATAATGCAGGTTTTCAAGTTCACCGTCACCGATAACGTGTATTCTGTTAAAACACTCTATAGGTATTTCAAATCCGTCCTGAACAACTTTTCCCTCATCGTACTCCATAAATATCCCTCCGGTCAAAAAAGTTATACTTTTAGATAAAAATATTATATCATACAGTAAAGTGAAATGCTATACTTAATTTAAAAATTACGGAATATTTTTCAAAAGGAGAGATATAAAAAATGATAAATGTTTTGGTTTGGAATGAATTTGAACACGAAAGAATCGATGATGCCGTAAAAGAGATTTACCCCAACGGCATACACAGCGTCATTGCGGAATTTTTGCAAAGTGACGATATATCCGTAAAGACAGCGACTTTGCAGGACGAAAACTGCGGTATCACAAAAGAAATTCTCGATAACACAGATGTTCTTTTGTGGTGGGGACATATGCGCCACGGCGATGTTCCCGATGAAACCGCAAAGCTGGTGCGTGACGCCGTTTTAGAGGGTATGGGAATAATATTCCTTCATTCGGCGCATTGTTCAAAGCCGTTCGGACTTCTTATGGGAACATCATGCTACTTAGGCTGGAGAGAGGACGGCGACAAGGAACGCATATGGGTAAGCAAGCCGTCGCACCCGATTGCAAAAGGACTGGGACGTTATTTCGAACTTCCGCATGAGGAAACATATTCGGAACCGTTTGATATTCCCGAACCCGACCAGACAGTATTTATAAGCTGGTATGAAGGGGGAGAAGTGTTCAGAAGCGGTTGCTGTTATACAAGAGGAAACGGAAAGGTTTTCTACTTCCAGCCGGGACATGAAACATATCCTACATATTATAACAAGGATGTGCAAACAGTTATACGAAACGCCGTATACTGGGCAAAGCCGGAATACCGTGCAAAGCTTGATTGCCCTATGATTGAGAAAATAGAAAAGTAAAAGCGAAACGGGACTGATTTATCAGTCCCGTTTAACGTTAATCCCCGTTTACCATTTCGTCAATAAAAATCCCGTAGCCTTTTTCGGGAGAATTAACAAAAACGTGCGTTACCGCACCTACCAGCTTATCGTTCTGAATTATCGGTGCACCGCTCATACCCTGTACTATTCCTCCGGCTTTTTCGAGCAAGGTATTGTCCGTCACCTTAAAAATAATTGCTTTGCTGTGAGCGTTTTTTGATATTTTGGTTATCTGAATTTCATATTTTTTTACACCGCTCCCGTCAAGGTCCGATAAAATATGCGCATTACCCGTGCATACCTCCGAGCGTTCGGCTGTCGGGATTTCCCGCTCCGTCATCGAAAAAGCTTCACGTTCTGCCGTGCCGAAAATTCCGTTTGCCGTGTTTTTCGTTACCGTACCGAGAGTTACCTTTTCAAAGCTTCCGCTTATTTCGCCCGGAATACCTTTTTTGCTCTTTGTTACCGATAAATATGCGCAATTAAGAATATTTCCCGATTTTACGGATAAAATATTACCTGTATCAACATCGCATATCCCGTGTCCGAGTGCCGCAAAGCTCATATCGTCTGGATTTATATACGTGACAGTTCCGATACCGGCGGTGCTGTCACGCACCCATAATCCCAAATGCAGCTTGCCGTCCTCCGAGTTTTCGGGCACGGCAAAAACATCAAAACATCTGTCATTACGCTTGACGGATAAATTTATTCCCGACGGGCGGCTGTTTACTATTTTCGAAAGCTGTTCCGTAGTTTTAAGCTCGATACCGTCGGCTTTTATAAGAACATCGTTCACTTTTATTTTATCATTGTCCGTACCGACAACCAAAAGCCCGTCCGTATAAATTTTTACTCCCACCGTTTTGCCGCAGGGAATGAGCGAAATCCCTTGCGCATATACGGGGGCGGAAAACAAAAATACAAGCATTGCCGCAATATAAAATTTTCCTGATTTTCTCATCTTTTCACCGCCTTTCTCTATTATAACTTGTGTTGATAGCCGTAAAATATACGGCTCTTTTTATTGAAGAAACGGAAGATTTTAATTGTCTTTTCCGCAGTAATATGGTATAATGGATATAAAGCGAAAATAGACGAGGAAAACAATATATGGAAAATTTATTTGAAAATTTAAACGATAAACAAACAGAAGCCGTAAAAGCCACGGAAGGACCCGTTTTGGTGGTTGCCGGTGCAGGCAGCGGCAAAACAACGGTGATAGTAAACAGAATTGCATATCTTATAGGGAAATATCACGTAAAGCCGCAGAATATTCTTGCAATTACATTTACAAACAAAGCGGCACGTGAAATGCGTGACCGAATAGAAAAAATACTCGGCGATACCTCTGCCGGAATGTGGATAGGAACTTTCCATTCTATGTGCGTAAGGATCTTGCGCAGTACAATTGATTTTTTGGGATACGGCAGAGATTTTATAATTTATGATACAGCCGATACGAAAACCGTTATGAAAGAGTGTATGCGTGAGCTTTCGCTCGATGAGCGTAATTTTCCGCCAAAAAGTGTGCTTTCGATTATAAGTAACGCCAAAAATGATATGATGGATCCGGCAATGTTTGAAAACGTTTACAAAAACGATTATCGTATGAAAACGGTTTCTCAGCTTTACAAGAAATACCAGGAAAAGCTAAAGGGAAACAATGCTCTCGATTTTGACGATATAATACTTAATACGGTAAAAATTTTAAGCCTTAACAACGATGTCAGAATGCATTATCAAAGCAAGTTCGAGTATGTGCTTGTAGACGAGTATCAGGACACAAACAACGCCCAGTACATACTTATAAAGCTTTTGTCGGACGGATATAAAAACATTTGCGTTGTCGGCGATGACGACCAGAGCATATATAAATTCCGTGGAGCGAATGTCGGAAATATACTGCGCTTTGAGGAAGATTACGAAAACACACACAAGGTTATGCTTGAACAGAATTACCGTTCTACGCAGAATATACTCGATGCTGCAAATGCCGTTATCGCAAACAACGGCAGACGAATGGGCAAAAATTTGTGGACAGAGAACGGAAAGGGCAGTAAAATCATATCATATACGGGCAGTGATGAAGCTGCCGAGGGGCGATATATCGCACGTGAAATACGCTCATGTTACGAAAACGGCGGGAAATTCAGCGATTGCGCCGTTTTGTACCGCACAAACGCACAGTCTCGTGTAATAGAAGAAAATCTTATGCGTGAAGCCGTTCCGTATAGAGTGCTTGCCGGTCTAAGGTTCTATGACCGCAAGGAAATAAAGGATTTGATAGCATATCTGCGGCTTATTCTCAATCAAAATGATGATGTAAGTCTTAAGCGTATAATCAACGAGCCTAAACGCAAAATAGGTGCGGCAACTGTTGATAAAGCGGAAAAAGCCGCCGCCGCAGAGGGTATAAGCATATATGAGGTAATAAAGAACGCCGAAAAATACAGCGAGCTTGCAAATGCGGCGCAAAAGCTTAAAGGCTTTTCGGATATGATGGACGGTCTTATTAAGCTCAAGGACAATATTCCGCTTACGGAGCTTATAACACGTACACTTACGGACACAGGTTACACGGCGGCTCTTATGGCTGAGGATACGATAGAAAACAAAACAAGGCTTGAAAACCTTGACGAATTTATGTCCGCAGCAGAGGAATTTATGAAAAATGATGAATACAGCGGAAAATTAAGCGAATTTCTCGAAAGCGTAACGCTCGTTGCGGATATTGACGCATATGACGAGGATCAGGATGCTGCAGTGCTTATGACCATACATTCTTCAAAAGGACTTGAATTTCCGAGAGTGTTCATTGCCGGAATGGAGGACGGAATTTTCCCCGGTATGCGTTCCATTGAGTCGGGACAAGAGGAAATAGACGAGGAAAGACGTCTATGCTACGTTGCAATGACACGTGCAAAGGAAAAGCTCTACATAACAAAAACTCAAAGCCGTATGTTTTACGGAAAAAGAGCACCGTCAAGAGAATCGAGATTTTACAGAGAAATACCGTCCGAGTATATCGAGGACGTTTCGGGCGTACTCACAAAGGCGGCAGCTTTTATAAACAAGAGCGAGACAAAGCCGTATTCTTTCGAACCGTACAAGAAAACCACCGCCGCAACAGGCGATGTCAACTTTAAGGCAGGGGATATAGTGGAACACAGAAAATTCGGCAGAGGAACGGTAATCAGTGCCAAGCAGTTCGGCAAAGACGCCATACTTAATATACAATTTGATACGATAGGGCAGAAACAGCTTATGGCGGCATTCGCCAAGCTTAAAAAAATTGAATAAATTTTTTAAATTATATGGAAAAATATAATAAGGTGTGTTATAATGTTTATAATAAAAAGTGAGGAAGGGCGGTAACAGCGATGAGTGACATTTTTGATACTATAAAAAGCAGTGCGGAAAAAGCAAAAGACGGTGCGGTTAAGATAGGCAAGCACGTGGTTGATAAAACGAGCAGTTTTATGAATCTTACAAAAATCAAATTTGCTATCGGTGAGGAAGAATCGAAAATAAAAGAAGTGTATACCGAAATCGGCAAAGTGATTTACGATAACTACACCAAGGGCGATTATGTTGAAGATGGCATACGCAGTTTTTGCGAGAAAATCGACAAGCATACGGAGGAACTTATGATTTTGAGAAAGCGTGCCGAGGAAATGGAGGGCAGTACAAAATGCCCGAATTGCGGAACGTATAACAAAAAGGAAAGCGCTTTCTGTTCAAAATGCGGTGCTCCGACAGGCGGCACTGATTGCGCAGACGAGGAAGAACCCGAAGAAGTTATTACAATAAAACCAGTTAAACCCGATGAAAATGACGATTGATTTTGGGGAGAAAAGACTATGAATATTAAATCATATGATAACGGCGAATATTCCTATTCGGGAACGGACGAGGAGTATGCGGAATTTTTAAAGAGCGTGGACGGAAAGCTTAACGAAGGCGAACCGGTGGAGGAATCTGATTTGGGAGATACTAAAAAAATTAATTTACAGGGCGTAATCGAAAAATTCAGAAAAACGGCGGGAGAAATCAAAGACGTTTCCAAAAAGATAACTGCGGAAGCAATAAACAAGATTGACGATTTCAAAAAGAGCCGTGAAGTGTACGAGGCGGACGAGGAAATACCCGAGGAAGAAATCGTATTTGATGAAGATACGAAAGAAGAAAGCGACAGCACTCCCGATGCGGTGTATGACAGTCTGAAACTTACCGCTGAAAAAGCGGAAGAAATCCTGGCAGAAGCAAAGAAATTAAGCGAAAAGCTTGATAACATAGACATAAACAACCGGGATTTCGCACGTTCGGCAGAGGATATAAAGCACAAAACCGACTCGGTTTACGGCGGAGTGGAGGAAATCCGAAAGGCTGTTTCGGGAATTACAAAGCTTAACGACAGCATTTTTGATTTGAAAAATGCACAGCTTAATTCCAAAAATTCTCTCGAAGAACTTGAAAGCGGATTTTTAAGTCTTAAAAAGAAATGCGTCTGGGGCGTTACAATCGTAAGCATACTTACGCTTATATCGATTGTTATGGAAGTAATAATACTTCTTTCATAAATCAATTTTTGAGGACTGTAAAATTAATTTTACAGTCCCTCTTTTAATGCAGGAGTAGAAAATGGATATAGAAAAACGTATTGATGAGCTTACGGATTTGCTCAACTATCACAATCATAAATATTATGTTGACGATGCGCCCGAAATATCGGATTTTGAGTTTGACGCACTTTTAAAAGAGCTCGAACAGCTTGAAGAACAGCACCCCGAATATAAAAAAACCAATTCGCCGACTATGCGTGTCGGCGGCGAGGCTGTTTCGGGATTTGCCGAGGTACATCATGATGTTCAGATGCAGAGTCTGCAAAAAGCGTTTTCAAAAGGCGAGATTTTTGAATTTGACAAACGAGTAAGGGATATTGTGCCGAATGCTGAATATGTGGTCGAGCAAAAAATAGACGGGCTTTCCGTTTCGATTGAATATCGTGACGGAGAATTTGTGCGCGGTTCAACGAGAGGCGACGGAATAACCGGAGAGGACGTTACTGAAAACGTTAAAACTATCCGTTCGGTTCCTATGAAACTTAAAGATAAAATACCGTATCTTGAAGTACGTGGCGAGGTATTTTTATCACGTGATAATTTCAAAAAAATCAATGATACGCTTGAGTCGCTTGAACAGCCGCTTTTTGCAAATCCGAGAAACGCTGCCGCAGGCTCTTTAAGACAGCTTGACCCGAAAATTGCCGCAAAGCGCAGTCTTGACATATTTGTTTTCAATATTCAGCAAATACAGGGCGTTGAGATCAAAACTCATATTGACGGTTTGCGTTTTTTGCGTGAACAAGGTTTTAAAACTATATTGGACAAAAATGTGTACAAAAGTATCGGAGAAGCCTATTCGAGAATAGAGGAAATAGGCGAAGAACGTGGAAATCTTTATTTTGACATTGACGGAGCAGTTGTAAAAGTAAATGATTTTGAGGCAAGAAAAGCTCTCGGCACTACCGCAAAATACCCCAAATGGGCAATTGCTTATAAATACCCGGCAGAAAAACAGAAAACCGTAATTCGGGATATAAAGGTGCAGGTCGGAAGAACCGGCGTTCTGACACCGCTTGCAATTCTTGATACCGTTCATATTGCCGGAACAAACGTATCCCGTGCAACGCTTCACAATATTGACTATATAACCGAAAAAGATATTCGTATCGGAGACACGGTCGTAATTGAAAAAGCGGGCGATATTATTCCGGCTGTGGTTGAGGTCATAAAAGAAAACCGAAACGGCGAAGAAAAAGTTTTTGAAATGCCGAAATACTGTCCCGAATGCGGTGCACTCACGGTACGTGAAGACGGTGAAGCCGCATACCGCTGTACGGGCGTAAACTGCCCGGCACAGAGATTTAGGAATATCGTGCATTTTGTATCGAGAAACGCTATGGATATTGAGGGACTCGGTCCGTCTATAATCGAACAGATGCTGGAACGCAAAATAATAGAAAATGCATCGGATTTGTATTATATTAACGCCGAAAGCGTTGCACAAATGGATAAAATGGGCGAGAAATCCGCTCAAAATCTTATGGACTCTCTTGAAAAGTCAAAAACAAATCCTCTTTATCGGCTTATAAATGCCCTCGGAATAAGGCATATCGGCGAAAAAGCCGCAAAAATACTATCAAAAGAGTACAAAACACTGGACAATTTAAGGCAGGCAGATGAAATCGGTCTTTCATCAATCCCCGATATAGGCGCCGTTATGGCGCAATCGGTTATTGAATACTTTTCCGAGCCGCAGAATATTGTTTTTATAGAACGTCTTGAAAACGCAGGCGTACACTGCGTTGACGACAGTCCCGAAGAAGGGGAGAGGAACGAACTCTTTGAAGGCAAAACTTTTGTGCTTACGGGAACTCTTGAGAAATATACACGTACCGAAGCGAGCGAAATAATAGAAAGACTGGGCGGCAAAACCTCATCAAGTGTTTCAAAGAAAACAGATTATGTGCTTGCAGGAAAAGAAGCCGGAAGCAAGCTTGACAAAGCGCAAAAACTCGGCGTAAAAATTATTTCCGAAACGGAATTTGAAGAAATGGCGAAATAGTTTACATAATAATATTATGTAAACTATTTCAAAGGTTTATTATGAATTATTTTGAAAATGCCAATCTCCCGAACAAACGTTCAAAGGGAGTGCTTGCAGATTACAGAATTTCGGAGGGGTCCGAAAGTTTTCTTAAATCATTAAATATTACCGTGTACAAATCCGCAAAATTAACTTCCGTCGGGAACGCAGTCTGCGGACATACCGATATACAGATACATCATCTCGGCAAAAACAGATTTGTGTGCGCACCCGAAAGTTATGATTATTATAAAAGCATTTTGCCCGATGCGGATATTATAAAAGGCTCAAAACCTCTTTCAGAAAAATATCCTGCCGATATTCCGTATAATGCGGCGGCTTTTGGCGATTTTCTGATTTGCAGCACTGCTTGTACGGCGATAGAAATTCTCTCAGAATACCTAAGCCTTAACAGGAAAATTCTGAACGTTAAGCAAGGGTATGCCAAATGCTCGATTTGTCCGATAAACGACAATGCGATAATAACATCAGATAAAGGGATATATAAAACAGCAAATGCCAACGGAATTGATGTATTACTGATAGAACCGGGTTGTATAGAACTGTACGGTATGGAAGGATTTATCGGAGGCGCAAGCGGATTGATTGCGCCCGATATACTGGCGGTAAACGGAAATATAAAAACGCATAAGAATTGCAATGAAATCATAAGCTTCTGCAAGAAATACGGTGTGGAGGTCGTTTCGCTTAATCAAGGTAAAATCGTGGATATTGGGTCAATTATACCTTTATTTTAATGCCTAAGTAAAATAAAGAGTGATTTATCTTACTTGGAAAGTATATTTGAATAAGCACGTTCCCCGACTGCACTATGAGGAAATTTGTTTTTTATACTCGTTCGGAGAAAGTCCGTACATTCTCTTAAACACACGGTTAAAGTATGTAACATCCGAATACCCACAGGAAAGCGCAATTTCGGTTATCGTTTCCGATTTGTGTTTAAGCATTCGCTTGGCGTTTTCGCATCTTATATAATTCAAATATTTATGAAAGCTCATACCTACATTGCTTTTAAATACTCTGCCCAAATATTTTTCATTTACAAAATAGAGTTCTGCGCAATCCCTTAATGTAATATTTTCACTGAATTCGGTATCTATGTATTGTTTCACGTCCTGCACAAGCCAGTGTATACTCCCCTTGCGTTTATCGCTTTCGCAATTTTTCAAAAGCAACAACATATAGCTTTCAACAATTCGTGCAAGTTCCAGTAATATATCAGAGCTGTCCACTCTTTTGCAGTCTTGTAAAAGAGTGAACAGCTTTCGGTCATCAACGCCCGTTAATCGGCAGACACGCTCAAGTTTTTGCGTTGTTTTATCCGTATCCTGTATGGCGTTCCCGACATAGATTATGCATTTTACTTTAAAATCAATCACCACAGGATATGCAAGTTCCAACAGCCCGTATACACAGCTGCCGCAAAAATATTCACCGCTGTGTACCGCTTTTCGATTAGCTAATTTCTTACATTTCATACATAAATCCAAACCACGTCGGGTCGTTTTTGCGGCAGAGCAAAATTCCGATGAATGTATTGTAGTATTTTATAGACTGTACGGGAGACGGAAATCTTGCCGTAATGGCAGGCTGTGATTATACTCTCGGCAGAGAAAGCGACAATCTCTGTCAGCCTATGACGCTTTGTTTTAGAGTCGGCGGAGTTGATACAGACGGATTTTTCTCCGAGCTTAAAGAGCTGAACAAAAAATACGCTAAAGCACGTGATGAAGGTAAAATCAAAAATCCGCGCGAAGATATTTTGGTATTTAACACCGTACACAAGGGTGTACTTCATTTCAACTCCACAAGAGTTATAAAGCTTAACCCCACCGATATATTCGATGTTACAAAAGCGGAAATCGAGGCACGTGAGCAAGCATTTGAGCTTTTTAATTTTCTGAAATCCGAAACAAAAACCTTTAAAAATGCCGATATTTTATGGACGGCGTCGGAAATCGGTGTGCGTGAAAGCCGTATGATTACAGGCAAACATATTCTTTGCGAAGACGAGATTTTAAACTGCACAAAATTCGAGGACGGCATAGCCGCTTGTAACTATGATATAGATATTCATAATCCCGAGGGCACGGGAACAAGCCATCACTTTTTCGCCCCCGGTGAATACTACACCATTCCGTATCGTTGCCTATGTCCTGCCAAAATCAGAAATCTTCTCGTATCCGGCAGATGTATATCTTCAACGCACGAGGCGCAGGCTTCTTACAGGATTATGCCGACTGTTTGTACTCTCGGTCAAGCGGCGGGAGTAGGTGCGTCAGTTGCTTATAAACAAAAATGTGACGTCGCCGATGCGGATATTAAAAAAATCCGTGAAATTCTTGCCAAGAATAATGCTGTTATAGATTGATACAAAAAAAGCTGTATAAATTACAGCTTTTTTGTTATTACAGATTTATATTTGTTCTTATTTTTTCTTGTAACTGCCGAAATTATAATGTACGATACAAACATCGGAAGTATTCCAGAAATAATATTTTGCCATTCCTTATCAAAAAAGACGTTTCCGATAAGGTATCCTGCAATTAATACAGCTATCGGTATCACGTAAACAATCAGTGCCGCCGCAAGAACTGTCTTGGACGGCATTTCTATTTCTACCCTATCGCCGATTTGCGCATTTACGGAATTTTCCGCATACACTGTCCGCATATCACTGCATCCGCCGCAGCTTTGGCAATTACCTCCGCAAGCGGACATTCTCACCGTGCGCACCTCCGCAATGTCCCCTGTCAAAGACACCACTGTCCCCTGCTGTTTCATTTTATACAATTCCGAGCATTTCTTTGGCATATTCTCTTGCCGATGTGCTCGGTTTACCTCCGTCTATTATTCTTGAAAGTTCTGTAATTCTGCCCTCGCTGTCAAGCTCCGTAACCGAAACGGTTGCGGAATTATCATCAACGTTTTTCGTAATAAGAAAATGTGTATCTCCTGCCGCCGCAATCTGCGGTAAATGCGTTATGCAAAGTACCTGCTTACTGCACGCCAATTGTTTAAGCTTTTTCGCAATCTTAAGTGCTGCATTTCCCGAAACGCCCGTATCAATTTCATCAAAAATAAGCGTTTCAACATCATCTTTACCGGCGAGCGCCGATTTAATTGCAAGCATTACTCTGGAAAGTTCACCGCCTGACGCAATCTTCACAAGCGGTTTTAAATCCTCGCCCGGGTTGGTGCTTATAAGGAACTCCACCTCATCACAGCCGGCGGAAGAAAAATCTTCATTCTTCAAAACCGATATTGAGAATTTCGCTTTTTCCATATTCAGTTCATGCAAGGAATTTTCTATTTTTTTCTGAAGAATTTTTGCGGCGTCAAGTCTTGTCTTGCTTAATTTTTGAGCGATTGCTTTAAGTTTTTTCTCCTCTTTTGCTATTTCCTCAGTCAGTTCTTCAGCCTTTTCATCGCTTATAAGTATTGTTTCAAGCTCCTTTTGCGCATTTTCACAAAAAGCAAGTATGTCATCAACCGTATTCCCGTATTTCCGCTTAAGCTTTTGCAATAATTCAAGGCGATCCTCAATTTCGTTCAACTCCGCCTCATCATACTCAACCGTTTCGGCAAAGTTTTTGAGTTCGTGCGCATTGTCCTCTATCGAATACATAGCCTCTGACAAAGAATTATAAATGTTTTGCAAATCATCATTTAAGTCGGAAATCGAGGAAAGCGCATTTACGGCGACGCTCAATCCGTCATATGCGCACCTTAACTCACCGCCGTCATAAAGCTGTGTGTATGCTTCATTTGCGGCAGACGATATTTTCTCCGCATTTTCGAGTATATCACGCCGATTTTTTAATTCCTCCTCCTCGCCCGAAACAAGCTTTGCGGAGGTGATTTCGTTAATTTGATATTTTAACAAATCCATTCTTCTGAGCTTTTCCTGCTCATCAGCGGAATTTGCCGAAAGCTCGGCTTTTAAATTATTGATATGCCGATACTTGGCTTTGTATTCAGACAAAATCGTTTCATTTTCAGCATATTCATCAAGGAATAAAATATGCTTTGACGGATTTAACAACGCCTGATTATCATGCTGTCCGTGAATATTTACAAGCATATCCGCAGTATCACGGAGCATACCGAGCGTTACCGCACATCCATTTATTTTAGCCGTACTTTTTCCGTCCGAAGTGATGCGGCGTGTTATAATAATCTGTCCGTCCTCGGTATCAATGTCATTGTCCGAAAGAAATTCTATCACTCTGCCGTCGGCATTAAATACCGCCTGAACAAAAGCGTACTCCGCACCGTGCCGCACAAGCTCACGATCGGCACGCATACCGAGTATCATATTAATCGAATCGATAATTATTGATTTTCCTGCACCCGTTTCGCCCGTCAGGATATTAAATCCGTTTTTCAGATTGATTTCCAAATTATCGATTACCGCTATATTTTTTATTGATAAGCTGTTTAACATACTCAAAATCCTCAGACACTAATTTTTAAAAGACTTTCTCAGTTTTTCGGTAATGTGCAAAGCAGACTCCGGACTTGACGCAATTATAAGCACCGTATCGTCGCCTGCGATTGAGCCGAGAAATTCATTTTTCATTATGGAATCAACAGATGCGGCAACCGCATTTGCCATACCCGGATACGTCTTAATAACTACAGTGTGCAAAGCGTTGTCAATATCAATAACTGCATCTGAAAACATATTAAGCTTCTTTTCGGAATCGTCCTCAATACCTCTCGAAATTGAATAAACCGAACCGCCGCCCTGCACGGGAACTTTTATCAGTCCCAAATCCTTTATATCTCTCGAAACGGTTGCCTGTGTTACGGCATAACCTGCCTTGTTCAGCTCCTCTATCAACTGTTCATGAGTCTTAATCGGCTTTTCCTTTATTATTTTTACAATCTGCCCTTGTCTTTTATATTTCATCTTTTAAATTCCTTTCAGCTCAATTTACTGAGAAGCGTTTCATAGAATGACTGGCTTCCCGTTTTTATAAGCCTGAATGCATATTTTGATTTTGTAATCCTTACTTTATCGGCTCCGCTTATATATCCGCACACATCACCGTCTGCCGTGACGACTGCATTTTGCTCCGATGTGCTGTTTTGAAACTGTATTTCTATATTTTTTTCAGAGCTTAATATTGCGCTCCTTACCGAAAGCATATGTGCGCATATCGGAGTTGCGATATACAACCGCATTGTCGGGTCGACCACGGGACCGCCCGCAGATATTGAATATCCCGTTGAGCCTGTCGGAGTTGCGATTATCAATCCGTCCGCAACGTATCGGTGTACAAGCTCACCGTCCGTATATAATTCAAGATTTATTAATTTCTCCCCCACTGTTTTTGAAAAAACGATGTCGTTTAATGCATGATATGCGGCGATTGAATTGTCACGGCGCAATATTTCCGCTTTTAGAAGCATTCTCTCCTCTACCGTATAATCTCCGCTTAAGAGCTTATCGAGAGCCTCGGTCATATTTTCAACCTCCACCTCGGTCATAAATCCTATTGTGCCGAGATTTATTCCCAATACCTCAATATTGTTTTTTGCACAATCGGTAGCGCATTGTATTATAGTACCGTCACCGCCCAGGACAATTGCCGTGTCAACCTCTTTGTACAGATTGTCGCTGTAAATCACGTCATATCCTGCCGCTTTGTATTCTGTCGGCATATACAGCTTTGCCCTGCCAGATAAATATTCAATAATCTGCCTTGTATTCACAAGACCTACGTCTTTTCCCTCGTTAGGAAGTATTGCTATCTTTCTCATTACATAATACCCCCAATGTATATTTATACAGATATTATACAACACTTTTTCATTATTTGCAAGCAAAAAGCGAAAAAAGGCTGTAAGTTTTCTTGCAGGCGACGTTAAAACAGCAATTTACAGGTTGACAAAACCGATATTTTGTGATATACTGATTAACGTATTTCGGAGAGGTGGCCGAGCGGCTGAAGGCGCAGCATTGGAAATGCTGTGATGTGAAAGCATCCGTGGGTTCAAATCCCATCCTTTCCTCCAAAAAAAGAGTGGCTATTTTGATAAAATAGTCACTCTTTTTTGCCTTAATTCCTCGCCAATATTGCCGTATTTGAGCAATCATTAGCTTTGATAAAATTAATCTTGATAAAACATAAAAAATGTGCTATAATGTATTTGCGAAACCAATTTAATACATTGTACAGTGTTGAGGTATATTTTCTTTTGAGATAATGTGCTTATTTGTGCATGCACTCATTTTAGAATTTGATAAAAATGCAAATTTCATTTATGAGTGTGTGTATCTCACGCTGTATAAAATTGGTTTCGCGACTATCGAAGTTTGCGTTTTTTATGCGTCTGCTTCGGTAGGCGCATTTTTTA
>ERZ808246.1037-NODE-1037-length-21231-cov-5.839866_pt1 | contig 21231 bp, 18 predicted proteins | sample MGYA00521083_ERZ808246 | MGnify/ENA primary metagenome ERZ808246 (study PRJEB31516, sample SAMN03275577) | gut metagenome | biome: mammalia-associated habitat; material: feces | host: Papio cynocephalus | place: Kenya | collected 2012-07-07 ... | reverse complement strand
AAGTTGTATGGCTTTTGGGTGCTACGATAATTTTAGGAATTGGACACATTGGAATCCATATTCAACATAGTAGAGAACTGTAAGCCACCGGTGACGCCCGTATCGCACCAATCGGACATTTAGCGCCGAGTCGGTACGAGTTTGTGCGAGTCGTTGGCTATTGGGTACGAGTCGGTGTCTATGACGGGGATGACGCTCTCGTCTATCTGGATGTACTCGCTCTGCAGGATGTGCTGCCGCAGGATGTCGTACAGAAGCTTGAGCTTCTCCACGGCGGCCTCATACCAGCCTCCCATCGTGGAGTCGCTTATCGTGATGCCGGACTCTTTATATTGCTGTATCTGGCGGTAGAACGGCAGGTGATACATGAACTTGCCGATTATGATGTCGGTCAGCACCGACGCGCCGGCCATGCACCTGCTTACGGGAGCGAGAGGAAGTCTTTCGCCGAGGATCCGTCTGTCCTCCGGAGCCTTGTCCCTGTCCGCCTTGAGCATGACCTTGTGGATGACTGTCTTCTCGATGTATGTCCTGGCCGCAATGTGCTCCAGGCGGGACGACTCGTCAGTGCCGATCTCGACATATTCTTCCCTGAGCCTGCCGTTCTCATCGGCAGTGCCCTCCGGATAGATGTCGATGACCTCCGTGGGAAGGCCTGCGGTGTCCAGGTCCCTGCGGGCAGGTTTCACCTTGACGCTTATGGTCTTGGTCATCTGCGGCTCAGCCGCTTCAGCCTCTTTGTCGAGCCGGGCGCGCTCCTCGTCAGGCATGCGCTCCTGCTCGAAGAGGGGAACTCTCCCTTGGACTCTGAGGATTCCTGCTCAAGGGCATATCGGGACTTGCTGTCGTAGAACTTCCATGCCGGGATGCCAAGTTCCGCCAGCCTTGTCTTGTAGGAGACGTTGTTCTTCTTGCAGTAGGTCATAACCTCCGCAACTTCTTCGCGTGTCATCATAAGAAAATTGTTTTTTCCGCGAAGGTAATACGGAACTCTCTGGATTCTATGACGGACGTCACCGGTGGCTTACTAACGATTGCGCAAATCCCATTTTTCGCCCAACAAGAGGTTTCGGAAGAAACGCTCCAAATACACAGATGTGTAATCAATACCTTTTACAGCGTTCTTATAGTTTGCACGAACCAAGGCGTTACGGAAATACCATGAGTGTCGGGCAAAAAGGCTATTGTCCACCTTGAAACCAATAGAGCGTAGATAGAGAATTGTGAATACCGCAGTTGTACGGGCATTACCTTCGCAGAAAGCGTGAATTTGCCACAGGCCGGAAACAAATCGCGTGATGTGGCTCCACCGTGGCGTCTGTTGACAACCCCTTATATCTAAACTCTTTCTCTTGACTGATATCATAGTCAATGGCTCTTCTCAAATCCTCCCAGTTCAGATAGTTTACGGTATCTCCGTCAAGCACCCATTCACGCTTTGTAATATCATAGTTACGCAGTTTGCCAGCACGCTTAAACACACCTTCAAAAACTCTACGATGTACCGAGATATAACCGCCAGTGCTGAAATCCAATGTCTGAGACGAAAGTATCTTGGTAATATTGGCCGAGACTTTATCCGCCTCTTGCTTTTCATCATCATCCGGCTCACGCTGAGTTTTCGACTGATAATAGATTCTTATCAGTTCGCGAGCTTCATCAATATCAATCTCGCCCTCAATGTGCTTACAAGCCGTAGCCTTCAGGTAATCGGAAGTCTGCAAACCATCCACAGCCTGCAATCCGATTGCCGTCTGCCAAATGGACGCCTTCTCCTTTTGGTTCGGTTCACCCTGACGGATGTATTCGTCGAAGTCGGTATAATGTTGTTTGATATCACTCATACCGGATATCGTTTTATGTGAATTTCATATTGAAGTCTCAACTCTCAACATAGGCATAACTAAACACTTGGAAATTTGAACATTTCCATTAGCTGTTGTATCAGAGTTTCTGATCTACGCTTAATATCATCAATAGTCCACGCATCCATTTGTGCTATATCATTGTTAATTTCAAGGCCGTTCTTGTAACCAATAAACCGCTTACCATCTTTGCTTTGACGATCACGCTTCTCTAAGAATGACTTGTTACCCAAAGTACTATTATAGCCAGTGATTGTCAAGTTACCTATTTTATGTGTGTATTCGTTGAGATATTTTTGTGCAAGTTCCATGTCACCACCAGCAATCATATCAACCCAACTTTGTGGAATATTCTCTCCTTCCGGGAAGATATGCTCAATAGTCCATACATACACATTCTTCGGAGTACGGGCCCAAAGGTCTGTCCATGTTTCTTGTGTCATAGCAGACTCTGCAAGTTTGCAAAGCATGTATCTGGCTGCACCCAAATTCTCCTTATAAATGTCACCTTGCAGACTTTTCTTGAACATTTCGTCTGTAGCACAGTTATTGGCTGTACCTAACATTTGCACTATAACCTTGATTACCGCTTTTCCATTGGGCTTCTCATCCTCAATATGGGCAATAATGTCCATGAAAATGCGTGTAAGGTCACGAGTACTAGGATAGTCCGTAACATTACGTCTCACAAAATACTTGTTTAACAACTCTATCAACGTGTTGATATCTGCATCAGTCAATTCAAGTGTTGATTTATACTTCAATATATACATCAGAAGAAGATATGAAGGTGCACCTTGTATGTGTTCAAGGTCTTCTAAATTCTTCCTGTATGGATTTTCATTTAGTTCTTGTAGTATCAACCAAGAATAATATTGTCCGCATTCGAGAATATCTATAAGAAACGAGTTGAGGTCTTTGTTTATCAGCTTCTCAAAGATATTGAGCAAATTCGATTTTGTTGCGACTACTCCAAGAGGGTCTTTCTTCCTGTCGTTATCACTACGAAACGGATCGTTCAAAGTACGTTTGAACGCATTGTAATACTGACGGAAGAAACGTTCTTGGGTTCCATAATCATCAGAAAGATATGCTAAAAGGTGTTGCCAACGATTGAAGCAATCATCCGTTGTGAGATGATTGTATTCAGCCCTTGCCATAATAAGATTCTTCATCAAGTCAATGGCTGTAAGTGGGGTTCCTCGATTATTAAGCGACTCAAACAAAACATAAGCATCCGAATGAGTGGACACCTCCATCTTTACAAGCATAGCTTGCTTCAACTTATCATATTTGCCCAAGAGGAATGCGACCTTATTCTCTGGTATCATACTCTCCATCTCTTTGTCCATTAGCCAAAGAAAATGTTGATAGCAACGTGATATCTTGCGAACGCCAAAGTATGGTTGCTTCGTTGATACCGATTTCTTCAAGCCAAGTTCATACATAATGAAATTGTAATCTTCCAAATTATTGTTCTGAACTTGAGGAACCAACTTCATTTCATTTGGTGACAAACTGCTTTTCAATGACTTTCGTAATGCCGGAAGAATATCCTCATCATCTTCATCCATAAAGTCTTTATGTTCTTTTAGACGTGTGTAAATGGCAGCCAAGAAAAGGCTGATAGTAGTCAGTCTTTGTTGTCCGTCAATTACTTCCATATAGGAGTTAATCGAATCACCCAATGGAATGCAGATAATGGAGCCTATAAAGTATTCAGGATTATTCTCGCTGATATCATCATAGAGAGCATCCCATTCTCTGTAGCTCCATGTGTATTCACGCTGATACTTCGGAATGGAATAGTAGAACTTTCCATCCGAAGCAAATATCTCGTATATATGGTATTTATTTACGCTTTGTATCATTTTCTTATTTTTTCGTGAACCACTACTATATCAAAGAAAAAACCTATATATTTCAAAATCAAAAATTTAATTTTTCTCTTTTTCGTCTCTCAAATCGCTAAGTGTCTTCCCTTTGTATGAGAAATATTTAGGACCTTGATAAGATCTTGATGAAGATTGCCGCGTTTCGGGCAAAAATTCGGTAGTAAATGTAGAGAGCGACCACAAACGACCTTTATATTCGATTTTGTCATCTGATGCGACCTCTACAGGCAGATTCAATGCATCAAATACTATTTCGTCACCAACGTTAATATCTACCATATGAAATTTAAAAGGTGGTTTCGGCTTCTTCCGTTTCTTTTCTTCTTTTGCTTCGTTTATCCTCTTATCTTCATCTTTGTTTTTGCTGACAATGGGCTGTCCATCCACATACACCGACAATTCTGCATCATCGAGAAAATCTGCAATATCACGCATAATGTCAAGGGCCACAGAAGGCGCAATATTAAAGAATTCTCGATTTGGACGTATACGAAGATCTGTCAAGCGATCTATTTGCTTATGAATTTTCTTTTCTACCTTCTCATACTTTTCTGTCTTAAGAGTTGCATATATTTCAAAAGGCAAAGGTACTGCCGTATTGTCCAACTCCTTAGAGCGTACATCAACAGGACGACGGCTCCTACCAATCTTCACCCAATCCTCGCGAAAACTCGGGTTGGTCAATATATAAACATATCCTTTAGTATCGTCTTTACACATATATTTCTTGATTACGAGTATGCCATAGTCACCGCCACAATGACGAACTTACGGGGCAAGCTGGATCTGCAAGGGACAATCAAAGAGAAAGCCGGTCAGCGAACACGTCTTGCCTGCGAATACGACGAACTTACGGTCAATAACCTCTACAATGCGATTGTAAAGACGACCATAGATATACTTATTGGTGAATCCGACGTCAAGGCAGAGAGAAAAAGAAGCCTCAGGAAACTGATGCTGTTCTTCGATGCCGTCGACACCATCAATCCGTCATTGATTAGATGGGATTCATTGCGATACGACAGGAACTCCCGAACTTACCAGATGCTGCACAGCCTGTGTTACTTCGTTTTGAATAACCGGCTATTGTCCACGCAGCAGGGTGATACCAAATTGCCACAGTTCTCCGACGATCACATGAACCTGCTGTTCCAGCGTTTTGTAATGGAATATTACAGAAGGCATCATCCGGAATACAATGCCTCGGCAAGACAGATAAAATGGAATTTCCGTGACAGCAGCGCAAGTTCATCGAGCTTGTTGCCGATCATGCAATCCGACATAACCCTGACGCTTGATAACAGGACACTCATCATTGACACAAAATATTACAGCAAAAATCTCCAGGAGCATTTCGGCAAGTCCACCCTCCACTCCCCGAACTTCTATCAAATACACACTTACGTCATGAATGAAGACAAGGCTCACGCCGGGAATGTAGACGGCATGCTGCTATATGCAAGGACAACTGCTGATATTCAACCCCAGGCCGATTACCGCACCAACGACGGAAACATCATAATGGTCAGGACCTTAGATCTGTCTCAGGATTTCGAGTACATCAAGAACGACTTGGACAATTTGGTAATATACTGACTATCAATGGTTACTTCACAACCGCTTCCTTGATGCAGTCCACGATGTAGCGGACATCATCATCTGTGACATACGGGCCGGCTGGAAGGCAGAAGCCGACCTTAAAGAGGTCTTCCTCAATGCCGTTTGTATAGACAGGAGCACCGGCATAGACAGGCTGCTTGTGCATCGGCTTCCACGTCGGACGCGCCTCAATCTTCTTGCTGAGCATGAAGACACGCAGAGCCTCGACATTCTCGTTCGGCTGGCAGTCTGTCGTTGCAGAATCCACTGCGTGAATCACGCCAGCGGCACCACCCACTGCGGTCTTGATGACCTCCTTGTAGGCATTTTCCTGCCCGACAATGCGAACTGACGTGTCGAGCGTCGCTGCGCAGAGCCAGAAATTGGCGTCAAAACGAGGATCGGAAGGCTGCTTATGGATATGCACGCCGGGAACATCGGCAAGCAGTTCCTCATATAATTTCTGCACATGCCTATGATGTTCAATGTGGGCATCAAGGACAGTCATCTGGCCGCGGCCGATACCAGCGCAGACATTGGACATGCGATAGTTGTAGCCGATGGCCGTGTGCTGATAGTATGGATAGGCGTCGCGAGCCTGGGTGGCGTACCACATAATCTCGTTGGCATCCTCGGCACTGCGGCAAATCAGTGCGCCTCCACCGGAAGTCGTGATCATCTTGTTGCCGTTGAACGACAGCACACCGTATTTTCCGAAAGTTCCGAGTACTTGGCCGTCGAAGCGCGACCCCATTCCCTCGGCAGCGTCCTCAACCACAGGAATTCCATATTTCTCGGCTATCGCCAATATCTTGTCAATGTGATATGGCATTCCGTACAACGCCACCGGGACAATCGCCTTCGGATACTTGCCGGTCTTCTCCTTCCTGTCAACGATGGCCTTCTCCAGCAGTTCCGGATCCATGTTCCAGGTCTCGGGCTCGGAGCCGACAAACACCGGATGAGCCCCGAGATAGGTGATAGGATGCGAAGACGCGCAGAAGGTATAACTCTGGACAAGCACCTCGTCACCGGCCTTTACCCCTGCACCGATAAGTGCCAGATGCACGGCGGCAGTTCCGGCCGACAGACAGACCACCTTACGGTCAAGCGGTTCGCGCCCATCAGCCCTGCCGTTCACGAAAGCCTCCAAATCCTTCTCGAAAGCATTGACATTCGGCCCCATAGGAACCACCCAGTTAGTGTCGAACGCTTCCTTGACGTACTTCTGCTCCCATCCCTCATCTGACATATGCGCCAGACAAAGGTAAATTGTCTTTCTTTCTTCTGACATGATATTTAGTTTGATAAAATTGCATCAGAAAGTAATGACGGGTCAAGAACCCGTCACACAAAATGAATAATTGGCACAAGAGAATATGCCTCTCATGCCAATTCAGAATGCCACCGCAGGGCTCAAATTAAACCATCTCCCCTGCGAAACGGACTTTAAATCCAAATACAGTGGCGAAAATCATCTCGATGTCCTTCCAGAACGAGTAGTGCCGGTAATAGTAGCAGTTCAGGCGCACCTTGTCCGGATAAATCACGGTGTCATTGTATTCAGTCGCAATATCCTGCATCGGTCGAGTATCCCCCTCCGCCTGCCGCCGGGCGACATATTCCGAAATCATCTCATCCTCAAGACGATATTTCAGCGTCGCCGGCCCGGTGATTCCCGGACGCAGCTTCAGCACATCACGGTCGTCACCCTGCAACTTGTCAGCATAGCCCGGAACGTCCGGGCGAGGTCCGACAAATGACATGTTACCGATCAGGACATCCCAAAGCTCGGGAAGCTCGTCAATCTTGTAGTGACGAAGTTTTGCCCCCAACGGAGTGATGCGAGAATCCCCTGCAACAGAAACCGAAGACCAAACCTCGCCGTTTGCAGTCTCTGAACTTTTAGCGGTGCCCCCTGCCACTTCAACTGCCGGTCTGACTCTCATTGTCCGGAACTTATGGCAGGTAAACAGCTTGCCGTCCTTTCCGACACGCTTCTGACAGAAGAACGCCGGACCTCCGGGCATCTTCCTGTGAATCAGAAATGCTACGATGGGGAACACCCACCAGATCAGGAGCAGCCCCAAGAAGGATGCCGCAATGTCAAAGAGTCTTTTGAATGTCATATTTCACTTTCCAGTCCAAGGCGTTCACCCCGTCCTTCACGGAGAAGTTCAGCCCCACCGCCACAACGGCCTTGTCTGTCATCCGGAATGCCTCTCCATAACGCCTCGTCTCTATCTGCTCCAACGCGTCCTCCGCGCTCCGGTCAAACTTCAGTTCCATCACATAAACTGTGTCTGATGTCTCCAACGTGATGTCTATCCGTCCCTTGGCCGTATGCTGTTCCACGGAGATCCGATAATTTGTAAGCAGGGCAAAGATGATGTAGAGCATCTGCTGATAGTGTCCCTCGTAGTTCGTGTTGTCGCAATAAGGGACGGTCTGAAGGAAGTCACTCAATAGCTGCAGGCCGCGCTCCAAGTTTCCTTGCCGTATCAGAACCGACATTTTTGCTATGGTCACATTTCCCTTTGCGGATTCTTTCTCCAGATAGTGAGGAAGCAAACTGCCGAAAAGTCCGACCTCAACCTCCCTATTTGGAAGGCCCAATTCATAGAGTCTGCTCATCGGGTCGTAGCCTTTGATTGTAATATAGCCACTCTGGTAAAGCAATGGCATGATGGTGGTCATCGTCTCCGTAGCCGCATCAAAATCCTGCTTGTCGGCATATATCGTCTCACCCAACTCAGACGGGTGAAAATCATATTTCCGCATCATGCTGATGAGATAGGTCGGCGTGCCGGAGCCAAACCAATACGAGTCCATCTTTCCGTCAGCGAAGCAGTTGAGCAGGCTGAAAGGATTGAACACATCTGGTGACGGCCAGCAGAAATGATAGCCGTCGTAATGGTCGGTCAACTCCGTTATCGTCTCTTCCCTGCCCAACTTCAACTTCTGTGCAAGTTCGTCTATATCACCGCACATCTGGGTAAGCAGCTCCTCCTTGGTGATTCCGCAGATGCCGGCATAGGGTTCGTCCATGCTCACGTTCTTGATGTTGTTCAGCTCGCTGAATATGCTGAGCTGCGAGAATTTGGTGATGCCCGTCAAGAACACGAAACGAAGCATCGGCTCGCAGTCCTTCAGCGGAGAATAGAAATTGCGCATCGTATTCCGCAGCACGTCAAGATTTTCACTCTCATGCGCCACGTCAAGCAAAGGGGCATCATATTCATCGATGAGAACAACCACCTGCTTGCCGGTTGTCCGATACACAGTTTTTATCAAATTAAGAAGCCGAACATTCGGATCAGGAGAATCGCAAACCACGCCGAAGCGTTCCTCATTATCACTCAGGATAAAAAGCAGATAGCGCTCAAGCTGAGCCTTCTCCATGTGCTTGCCGCCTGCAAGGCTGAAATGCAGCACCGGAAATTCCGTCCATTCGTCCTCAAGATTCTCAATGGCAAGCCCCCTGAAGAGTTCCCTCTTACCCTCGAAATAGCTCCGGAAAGTCGACACTAACAACGACTTGCCGAAACGGCGCGGACGGCTCAGAAAAAAATATTTTCCGCCCGCGTGCGTCATCCGATAGACATACTCCGTCTTGTCGACATAGAGATTGTCGAGCCGGCGAATCTCCTCAAACGTCTGTATTCCTACAGGGTATAACTTCCTTGCCATAATCATCGTTTCTTGAATACTTGCGTAAAAATATAACAAATATTCGAATCAGCCAAGGGAGGCTGTTTCATATCTGCCTACTTTCCCGTTCTCTTCCATAACCAATGATATGCAAGCCAGACGGGAGTCCAGAAGAATTCGGTCGGGTAATGAGTGACTAGATGCCAATTATGCTGAATGTTTGCAAAGAGGAACTGGAGCTTTCCTTGGGTAATTGTCCGAATCCGTCCGTCATGATGTCCGAAGTTTCCTCCGGCCATAACCTCCCTGAGAATAAAACGCCCCTCCTTTTCATCTGGAGTACAAAGCAAATACTCCTCATCCAACCCGAATACAACCTGTTCAATCCACATTACGGCCGAGGCAAAACGTCTCATGCCATACTTGCAAATCCATGAATAAGCGGTTTTTCTGTCGTCTGGCTTCAGGTGGCGAAGCAAAAAATAGTAATCCATCAGCTGACGAAGACCAAGTCCGCTCTCAAACATGTGATGATAACAGTGCTGGAGCAAATAGAAAGCATTAAAAGTTCGCGTAGGGGTCACGATTTCACCTCCTGTGGCAAGAGTCGCACGCCCGTCTGTCAGCAAGGTTTTAGCCTCTGAAGTCTCTAACCATTTTTGAGCCTTTGCATTCCGTAACAGATTCGAAAAAACGAACGGACGCCAATGCAACTCGACTTCAACATCTTTAAAGAATGGCGTGTGGGCATTCACATAGTCATATTCCACTCGGCCAAATTTTTCGATGCAAAATCTCATTGCCTTTGCCATACCCCCATCTACCCAGATGTCAATGTCACCTGGATGGCGCAATTGCTTGAGCTGGGGTTCATACAAAGAGCCGATGCCTTGCCCCTTGAGAATGGAAGTACGAAAACCTGCTTCATTCAATTCATGTTGAAGTTCCGAACATCTTTGATCCATCAATTCATTCCTATCCTGTATGTTCGCAGCAAACGTCAACCATTGCATCAGCAGCGTTTCCGGCAAATTTTTAACCATAGCGGCATTCCCCTTCGCCAACTTCTGCACGCCCTCAAAACAAATCCCCGCAACAGCCTGCTTCTTTGCCATAGCAAACAACTGTCTCCACTGATTGGAGGTAGGAGCAGATGACAATTCTCCTCCTGTACCGATAGAGAGACGAATCAATTCAAAGAACAGATTCTCCATACCTAATAATAGCGCAATGATTTTCAGGCCAAAAGCATCCGCGACCAAGAGTCATCGAAAAAGTTCGTTCAATTTGTTCGTTTGACATACGCAATCTTTTTCCAGACACCAAACACGAGATTCACACCAGTCCAAAACACAGCTGTCGCCCAGTTCTTTCCTTCGGCCTCATGCCAAAGTTTATAATGCCAACGTATCATCGTGGCATATCCATGAGTAGACACACTCCCCTTTCGGCCACGTCTATACTTTGCAAGACACTCGTCCAACAGGTAGCAATCAGCCTTTTGTATCACTTTCAGCCACATAGCGTAGTCGTTATTCTTTTTTATGTCTTCAATCTGTATAAGCCCGACTACATCTCTGTCATACATCACAGTCAGGCATCCTGGCCAACAAAACGCGAACATTCCATGCTTTGACACATGTTTCGGTCCGCGAATTTCCACCCCAGTTTCCCGTCCCTCATTATCAAATTCCTGATAACTTGTATACGAAAACCCATATCCGTTTTCTGACATAAATCGCAGCTGTTTTTCCAATTTAGTCGGCTCCCACAAGTCGTCAGAATCCAAGAATGCCATCCAGCGGCCATTAGCCCGAAGAAGAGCGTTATTACGAGTGATGGCAGCTCCGTAGTTCTTCCGGTTACATTCATACTTAATCCGGGGGTCTGTCCGAGAATATGCCTCAACCACTTCTGCCGTGCCATCCGTACTGCAATCATCCTGAATAAGCAATTCCCAATTTTTGTATGTTTGCGACAAAATACTTTGAATTGTTTCGCCTATAAATTCTGCACATGCCCATGTCGGCGTTATTATGGAAACCAATCCGTAGTCTTGCATATATGTCATCCGTTTTTAATTATCGGTTTCGCAGGAACTCCCGCAACAGTTGTCTCTTTCGGCACAGATTTGTTCACGAGACTCATAGCACCAATTACTGCATCCTCGACAATCTCTATATCATGTCGCGCGACAATGCTTGCACGCATGCCGATGTATACGCCATTTTTTATCAAAATGTGACTATGATCCTGTTTAGGTCCATGGCACGCAAAATAAACTCCATAAGAGATGGTGACATTATCACCAATTACTATGTTATCCACACACAAATCATCCAGATAGCATTTCATACCGATAAAGCAGCCTTTACCAATCTTAAAGCCACACAATCTATACAAACCTATGCGCACAGGAGTCAGCACACAGTTAGGAGCCACATTCTGACATATCCCTTTACGGAAGAGGTGCCACGCTTCGCCCACAAAAGATCGCTTATACCAATATGGGATCTTGTCCTCCGGAACATTAGGATGCATCCAATGGTAGACGTTTGCCAGACCCCCCCCCTTACGAATAACATACTCATATTTAATTTGTTAGTATTATCTCCATTCGTCAGGTTGCATTAAGATATCTTTCCACAAGTGCTCTCGCCTTGCTTACAGAAAATTCACGGCTTCGTTCATACGCCCTCGTAGCAATGCGCCGCCGTAGCGTTTTATTGCTCAGCAATATCTTGATAGCATCAACATATGCCGACGGGACGAAAGCATCACATAGAAAACCATTATCACCTGTTACGACAAACTCGCTATTGTATTTCCAATCAGAAGCGATTATAGGCAGTGAGGCAGACAGCGCCTCGACCAAAATGCCGGGACATCCTTCGCCATCATAATGCGACGGGAAGACTAAGGCATCATACTGCGACAATGTAGGAATCACTTCGTCTGGCGAAAGTACACCCTTGTACTCATACATTTCAATGGCATTCAAATAATCATCAAAATAACCATCCGTTTTCTGTCCATAGAAATCCACCTTTACAAATCTATCCAAACCCTCTTTATAAAGGAGTTCCGACACCTCTTTCAACGTATCCAAACCTTTAGACTGTTCAACACGAGACACATAGCAAATCGCTATATGGTTATCCCCCCCCCGAATCAAACTATCCAGGCATGGCGGTGCAAACTCCACGCGCTTGACAAGTGCATTTGCCTTCAATTGACACAAAAGTTTTCTATCTTTCTGAATTTGAAAAACCCTGTCAATCATCAACTGCAAGCCATTTTCGAAAGGAACGATATATCCACATTGTCCTTCGTCCACAAACTCATGCGAATGCTTCCATTCTGTCACAATCACGGGAATGCCAGAAATATAGGCATCAACCACCGAGCCCGGCAACCCTTCCGTATAGAAATGGGTCGGCAAAAGCATTACATCATATTTGCTGAGAGTCTCGTAGATTTCTGTGGGTTGCAGCACACCTCCATAATCCACGAAATCATACTTTTCTACATTTTCCTTAAAATAGAGTCTATCTTCATCAGTTTCTGGTCCGAAGAAAGTAATCGAGAACTTCTCTTGTAGCCTATTCTTGACTATATAATCAGCCAAGGAAAAAATCCAATCAATCCCTTTTTGCTTCATTACACGAGCCATGAAAACTATTCGAAGTCTGTCTGAGTCTGAATGAGGCGGATTAAATTCAAAGAATCTGAAGTTCGGAAATATATCAACATTCCTAAAATGATAATAATCCTCCAATTCCTTCTTCAGTCTTTGAGTCTCAACATGAATGCCGCTTATACGCCTCAACATAAAACGATGCATAGGCAGATGCGTCAGGAACTCCCGCAGCCACCCTCCGACAACGAAATAATGAATCTTATACCCGAATATTTTTGACAATATATATATTACAGGGAATAATACCTTGAGATTGTTCTGGGCTGGAAGGTAAAACAAGGTCTTGCAACGCACAATCTGCCCAAACATCTTAAAGATGCAGAACTTGTTTCTTTTTAAATCCTGAGTATCAAAATATCCGACAGCATTCTCCCCCACTTGTTCTTTTACAAGTCGGCAGACATCCCTTGTCTTTACGGTCTGACCATCCAACTGATTGGTTTGATAGCCGAAATATCCCAATACCAATATTTCTCTCATCTTACGAGTTTTATCATTTTTCTGCTATCGCCGAAAATCTTCTATTCTGCAATATTGTTTATATAATCCTCCGTAGCGTGTCTTGTCAGCATTATTATAGTTCACGAAATGTACTCATGTCTATTACAATGTTTCAATCAAATCAACATACGACTTGAGAAATGTATCTTCCGTATTGCGGTCAAGACAAAGCCGGCGGTTACGAATCCCTATCTGACGCCGTTCTTCGACAGTTAAAGCTGTCATCTTCTTTATCGCGTTTACAATGTCATCTACGCTCTTTGGATCAAACAGAAAACCATTTTGCCCCTCCTCAACAATATACGGATTCTCATAGACACGGCTGCAAAGAATCGGGAGACCGCATGACATAGCTTCAACAACAACATTAGGATACCCTTCGTAGAGGCTCGGAAGGCAGAAAATATCCGCCCTGCGATATTCTTCCTCAATAGTTGGGCTTGAATCGTGAAGTGTCAGATAGTCAGATATATTCAGTGAATCATATTCTTTCACTATTTCCGCGAAATAGGCAGCATTATGTGTTTTGTCACCATACCAATCAAAATGTACGCTCAGTCCGTAATCTTTTGCTTTACGCACAACTTTCAGATAAACCAGCACATTCTTCTGCTGCGTATAGCGTGCAACGGTAATAATGCGCAGGATTTCATTCTCAGATGGTTTCTCTGCCGGCGCAAAACGACTTACATCCACGAAATTGATTATAGGGTGAACCTTATTTTTAAGAAATCTGAAGTTCTTTGTGATAAATTCGCCTTGACTGTTGCTGTTTGGAACAATTGCGTCGGCCAGCCTGTAGAGATTGAACCTAATCTTATCTTCACGAGTGATATTTATATTGTTATTACGTTCAGACACAACCAGCCTGGCTTTAAATAAGAATCTTGCAAGGCACATCGTCTTATTGACTGAAGGCAGGTATGAAATCACGACATTCGCGTTATACTCCCGAACGTATTTTGCCGTCCTAAACACACGAATCCACTTGTTCCAAAGCTCGGGCACAAACTGATAATCTACTCCATTCTGCTGCAGAAAAGGCTCATAGAACTGGTTCTTTACATATGTTATCAGTCTACATGCATAGCCTGCCCTCGTCAGCATCACCGCCAGCCCACAAATCTGGCGTTCTGCGCCGCCTGAACCAAGGTTTTCTGTTATAAGAAGTACTCGTTTCATTACAATCGTAAATAATCGCCCAATTCCACGTCCACATCATCCGATGTCCACTTGCCCATTCCACTTGCCGGGTAGAAGGTCAATTCACCAAAATAAATCTTCCCCTCTACATTATAAAAATCAACTCGAAGGAACGGCTCTCCTATTGCGAGCCGCTCCGCCAGCATCACCATATCCCGCAGGTTCGCTGGCAAAACAATCACTGCGCTTGGAACAGGAGCCAAGTCAGCTTCTCCGAAATCTAATAGTTTGCCACCTAGAGAATAGTAATTGGCATGGTGCTCTACAAAACGTCCGAAATCCACCTTAAAAAATCTAACCCTACCGTTGAAACAAAAAAATTTATAGTCTCTCAATTCACAACTCCAGTCCCCGATCTTCTCTACAGCTTCATCGGTAACTAGGAATTTCCCCCCCCCATCGAGATTTCATCCAATTTCATCAAACCGCCCAAATACTCATCATAATCCTGAGGCTCTATCTTCTCAAAGCCGCTGCCATCATAAAAAGTGATTTCGCCGAAATAGATATGCGCGTCTATATCATACAAGTCTATTCGCGCATGTATTAAGCCCTCCGACAAGACCGAAGCCACTCTCAGCATTTCTTCCAGATTTTTAGGCTTGGGGAACTCTTCATCCGGTCTTGGAGCACCCCATCTGATTGCGACAGAATTCCATTTGATATCATAGTACGCAAATCTTTTATCTCCCGCTGACCGGCCACATGCCACCATAATCAATACCGGGACACCATTAAAGCAGTAGAATTTATAATCCAGCAGTTCAGAAAATACTGTGAAAGAATGTTCTTCCATATATTTCTCAGCAATTATCTTTCGCGGAACATTCAAGTACGGTTTTTCCCTATAGGTCTTACCTGCATTGGAACGCATCGAGACTCTCAATTTCTCAATTGCTTTAGCTTTGTCAAACATTCTCTTGTCCTTACAGACAACCACTCCACACCCGCCGCCACCATGAGTAGTCTTAAGCACAAACTGCGTTGGTAATAAATCCCATTCTATGTCCTCAACATTATCCCATACCCCTAATGTCGGTATAATGTATTCCTTGCCGATTCTCTCTGCGACATAGTCCTTCGCAGCAAGTTTGTCTACCATTCTTGTATATTCAGGCTTATACCCATAGACCTTCAACCACTGTATTTTTTCTGTAAATGTCTTGGGATTCTTCCAATTTATCCAATGCCCCAAATGGCAACGGTATCTAAGAGAAAGATACAATTTATCAGGCAACCAGCCAAAGAAATTCTTAACTATAGAGTCGAAGAACATGGCTCTGTCGGTGAGCAACAATTTTTTTGCTCTTGATAATTTGCTCATCATAGTCTATTTGAGGCATTTACATTCGCTAACGCATACCCCAATACACTTGTGCTGACATACGTCATATCAGTATATGACATAGAAAACAAAGTTTTAGCAAAGAATATGAGAATGACCATTGCAAGTATTGTCCTTGCGTCAACATTTGTGGACTTTTTCCACGTAAAATACAGATTTTTCCAATAGACGGCAAAAATCAAAACGCCTATAATTCCTTGATTTACAGCTATCTCCAGCCAATCATTATGTGCGTAGTTTTTGTATATTTCCAGTGTTCCATTTGCTCCGCGTCCAAACAAAAATTGCAGAGGAGTAGCGTCATTCACAAAATAATTCCAGAAATGCGAATATAAATCATCTCTACCACTGGTATTCCCCTCCATCGTATCTTCTATGCGTTGCATCATATAGTCGCTGTTTGACATCTGGTAGAAAAAAAAGTAGACGACAACAACACATAAAGCAACCGATAGAAAAACGAAGAGAAATCTGTATTTTCCCCTTGAATTTTTTATAGCCTGCCACATGAAATATGCTGAAGCAATGGCTCCGATAGCAATTGCGCCTCGTTTCATTCCCATCACGATGAATACCATGACAAACGCCAAGATACAAAACTGCTTCAATGGTTTGGTTCTATAGACAACCAATAATGGGATATAAGCTAAAAACAAATAGCCTGAATTGTTAGTCACTTCCTCGGCGGATGAGCCTTTCTCCAATAGCAGTTCCAATGCTTCACGCTGCATTCTAAAATAAGACAATACTATAGAAGCCAAAAACACTATTCCATACAATTTTAAACGCTCCATTGTCAAATAGCCTTTCCGAGATAAATAATAGAACGGATAAATTGGCAACATCGACAAATAAATAGACTTCAAATAGTTGTATGATTGCACTGAAATGCCCGGAATCGGATACCTAACCGTTGATGGACTAAACATTATATAGACTATGCCATATATCGTGAAAAGTGCCATCAACATATTCAATCCCTTGAAATAGACTGGTTTGTCAGGCAATTGTATGACTTTTATGGCATAGACCGCAGAGACAAGTAAATTTATTGCCAACAAACCGACAGACAGTACACCTCCCGCAGGATATGCTATGCCCTGAAGATAATAAATAACCCATGCAATTAGAAACCAATCGCACCTATTAAGTTTTTGTAGTTTGAGCGAAATCATTTCTTAAAAATTTTCTACAAGTCAAGAACATGGGCTCTAACTTGTCAACATGTGCCTCTGTGATTTATTTTTAGCCAAAACAAGTAACAGACACGGAGAATATTCTTGTAAGATAAGTACCTCACTAAAAGGAATAATGAGCAATATTCAGTAAGCCCCACCTCCTCGAAATACTTAGCAATCTTATAGCCTTCACATCTGAACCTCCAATATGATTTTGCAACGCTCCTATTTAGAAATTTCTGCAAACAACTATATTTATTTACCACCGTCACTATCATTGCGTTTGCTAACGCTATACTTCGTAAAGCATTGTCGCTAAGTCTCCCCTGCGATGAAGACTCTAAATTTTGCCGGTATTCATACACAACCCTATTGATGGTAACAACTTTTGTAGCATTATCCACTACTTGATAAAACAACATAGCATCTTCACCGTTGGTAGCTCTTTCATGGGTCTCGTAATCATAACCCAGAAGTAACTCTCTGCGAAAAAGACGGCTACACAGATTATGACAGAACTCGTCTGTCAAAAGGGATCGGAACACAGATATCTTGTCTGTTCCATAAGACAGCTTGTTTTTCCATTGATATGGTTTTCTGTTGGTCGGGATATATTCTATCACGCCGGAAACAATATCAGCATCGGCTCTAATAGCTTCGTTATACAAAGACTCGAGAGCACCTTCAGTTAATGTATCATCACTATCGCAAAATGCGATATAATCACCATCTGCTGCCATATAACCAGAACGTCTTGCTACCATCTGTCCATGGTTTTTGTCATGCTCAACAATCTTGATACGTTTATCACATTCCGCATACTTTCTGACGATTTCCATCGACTTGTCTGGAGTGCAATCATTCACAACAACAAGTTCAATGTCTTTAAGAGACTGCGACAGAACCGATTCTATACATCGCCCTATATATTGTTCCACATTATATACTGGAATACAAACACTTACTTTATATTTTTTCATACTGTACATCTATCGCTAATCTAACCAATCTAATAGCGCACTTATGGTCTATCTCATACAACCTCCAAATTATCTTTTGCTTTGTTCTGCAACTAGGACTGCAATAATCCAAAGTTACATCACTATACATATCACTGATTTCATCGATTGCAACGTCTTTACTCCGAGACAATGTAATCAACCATCTTAATAGCATATTGTCACATTGCATTTTAGCCAATGGATTGCGACGCTTCAACTCCTTAAATGCTTTTACTGATTCTATTTCGTATTCGGGCTTTGGATTATGTATAGCGCTGTCTCTATTGTCTCTATAATAATATAGCGCATCGCAGATGTAACATGCATGCTGTGCGTAGAATAAATAATCAAGAACAAATATCTGATCTTCCCCAAGCTTTACATTTGTGATAAATCTGAGGTTCCTTCCTTTTATTATATTCGCTTTGAAAATACTCCCCCACACATGGGTACCCAAGAAACCATTCTTTATATACTCATCAGCAGGAAGGCGGTCGGAGTCTTTCCCATTATTCTGTCCTTCTATGTACTCGCGATTGAAAGCGCATTGCACAAAATCTACACAGTTACGTTCAATTGTACTCAACAGAACTTCCAATGTACTTGAATATAAAGCATCATCGCTATCCACAAATGTCACATATTCCCCCTTAACATTGTCTATCCCCAAGTTGCGTGCAGAACTAACGCCACCGTTCCCCTTATGAAATACCCTGATACGATTGTCCTTTATCGCATATTCATCGCAAATAGCGCCACTTCCATCTGGTGAACCATCATCAATCAATAGCAATTCCCAATCTGTATAGGTCTGAGCAAGAATGCTATCAATACATCTATTTAGATAACTTTCCGATTTATAGACAGGCATGATTATGCTAACCTTTGGCATCGCTCTAACTCTTCAACTCATTTAACAGTAACATTTTGCTGTCCCTTCGCTTCTCTTCCAAGAGATTATTAACCGCGCCCCAATCTATCGGCTTCTGGTACTCCACTGCATCCAATTTGTCTGCATCAAGCAATCTGTCTTCAAGACGGAACATTTTCAGCAATGAAGAAAAACGGCTCATCCCCCTGTGTTCATTGCCTATTACCCAAAAAGGCTTATTGAAAATGATACTGAATACCATACCATGAAAACTGTCAACGATTGTCATCTCCGCATCCATGAAGGCGCGAAGCCATGTAGAGACTTGAGGGAAAACACAATCCTCGATGTGCTTTTTGATGTCATCTTTCGTGCGAGTCTCCGCCTGGTACTTGGGCAGCACTTGGAACACATCCATACCTACGGACTCGGCCACTTGTTGGATAAAAGCAGATTTCTTTACATCTGGGTCAAGGATATAATTGAAGAGTGTTCCTGCTGATTGCGGTTCTTTCTCTGTCTCAATCAAATTGATATAGTCTTCTTTTGTAAGAAGCATCGTTGGATCGAGTACATGCACAGCTTCTACCCCAAGACGGTCCTTACACAGTGACACACCGGAATCTTCGCGAACCGTGATCAAATCAAACTTCTTAGCCAAAGGAGCGCAAGCCATTGTCTGTTGCGGCGTAAACTCCCAGTTGTCTGTACCCAAAGAGGCCGCATAGGCTATTCGCTTCACTTGCTTATCTTGCACGAAGTCCAAGAACATGGCTGTGAGAAAGGCATTATAGCATGGTCGCCAACATTGGTCGCTACCTACTACAAATGCATCATACGCCCCACGCTTTGCTTGTTCAACAAACTCACGTTGTGAGCGTATTGGTTTCGTATGCCTAATATAGGTGTTTATAAAATGGTTAGTATTACGTTGAATTACAAGCCTCTCGGCCACATCCGGCTTATATGTCAATCTCGGATATTTTGCAGGAAAAAATTCGTGCATTACATTCATTTTTATCCTATACAGCTTCTCGTGCACGCCTCCTCCATTCTCCCAGTCTATCGTCTCCACCTCATGCCCTGCCCGTATAAGCGTCTGTTGCAAAGCATAGTTCTGCAGCAAGCCTCCATAGTTTGCATGAAGTGGCTGTGTAAGTATTCCTATCTTCATTGTACTTTTATCTCCATACTATACTTTTTCCAACCTTCATCCTTGCATCTAAAACATACAGACACAATTTGAGGATGTTCTGGAATAGTTAATGAGCTTTCATTAGTTGTGATTTTTCCAATGTTTAATCCCTCGGATTTGCCCCCCCCACCGATTATTGAGTTTAGCAATCTCTTAATCACAGATTTACATTGAGCAACAATCCATCGTAGTCGTTGGTTAAATGTCGGCTTCGTGCAGTCATCAATCAATGTCATCAGGTTTTCTTTGCCCAAACGAGCAAAGAACTTATCACGCTTCGGAGGCGTTTTCGGAGAGCGGTAACAGGATGGATTAAGTGGTTTGATACGTTCGTAAGAGGTCTCAGAAAATTTTATCTGCCCTTTATCCAACGCATATTCTCCTTTCTCGGAATTTATGAACACAAGTCCAGTTCCCTTATCATCATCCATCTCGGGGAATACAGTGTCGATACCCCAAAAGTCGGCTATAGTAATATCGCTGTGGCTACGACCTCCTTTTGCCTTGCAATCATAACAGGACGGGCGAAGTGTGATATCTTTCAAGAAAGCCTTCATATAGTGGTTCCGATAGAATGATGACAATACTGAAGTGGTATTGCCTACTTCATTGTACCGCAAGTGAAAGGAGAAGTTTTTCCACCCTCTTTCCTTATTACGAAACTCTATACCACTGACTCGCCGGACTTCCCTAACAACATCCCCCAAATACATAGCCCAGACTTTGGGACTTGGCACACCATGACATATAAAGTCGACACACACTAAATTGCCGTACGACTTATGCAGAAACTTATGTAGTCCAGCCACTTGACAAGGCGTTCCAGAAAACAGCACCTTGCGCCCCTCCGAAAGGAATTGCCTTACATCCTTATAGGCATCCTCTACACGGGCCTGCACGTATTTCGAGCCCATAAAGGATTCTACGCCTTTCTTATCCTCTGCATAATCTAAGACTACTTGCCAATCCTCATCGAAGCGGGCGCCAAAAACAACCCCACCGTCATCAATGACTTTATTGGCCAACACGTAGAAGATGCCGCCAGAAGAAGACCGCATACGGACATCCTCATTCTTATTGATTGCGGCAAGTACTTTAAGTGGCTTACGACTGTCGTATGGGTTGAGTTCATTGCAAACTTTCTCGCATAGTCCGCAATTAACGCAACTTTCTTTATCAACCTGCGGGTAAAGAAAACCTTCTTTATCTGACGTCATCCGGATGCAC
>ERZ808246.1036-NODE-1036-length-21257-cov-3.444958_pt1 | contig 21257 bp, 17 predicted proteins | sample MGYA00521083_ERZ808246 | MGnify/ENA primary metagenome ERZ808246 (study PRJEB31516, sample SAMN03275577) | gut metagenome | biome: mammalia-associated habitat; material: feces | host: Papio cynocephalus | place: Kenya | collected 2012-07-07 ... | reverse complement strand
TATGCTATACTGTGATAAACATTACAATGGAGAGATATGGTTTGATAATATTAGGCATTGACCCGGGGTACGCGATAGTCGGCTGGGGAGCTCTCGAATATAAAAACAATCATTTCGGCGTTCTCGGCTACGGAGCCGTTACGACCGAGGCTCACACCCCGTTCACAACGCGTCTTGAACAGATATACGACGGTATATTTCATCTCATGGACGAATATATGCCCGACGCAATGGCGATTGAAAAACTGTTTTTCAATACAAACCAAAAAACTGCGATTGATGTTGCGCAGGCTCGCGGAGTAACTGTTCTTGCCGCACAGAAGCACGGCGTTCCGATATTCGAATATACGCCTCTTCAGGTTAAGCAGAGCGTTGTCGGCTATGGCAGAGCCGAAAAAAAACAGGTGCAGGAGATGACTAAGATTATTCTAAATCTCTCTCGTGTTCCGAAGCCCGACGATACGGCTGACGCTCTCGCAATGGCGATATGTCACGCTCACGTAAACGGTTCGTCTCTTGCTTCAATGTTAAATAACAGAGGATGAAAATATGTTTTATTCAGTAACCGGAAATATAATAAAGACTTTCGCGTCGGCTGTCGCAGTCGAGTGTTCGGGAGTCGGATTTAAAATAAATACGTCTCTGAATACGCTGAAAAAAATCGGCGGTGAGGGTAACAAAGCTACGCTTTACACATATTTATCCGTTCGAGAGGACGCGCTTGATTTGTTTGGATTTTACGACGAGGACGAATTGGAATGTTTTAAGCTCCTCATATCCGTAAGCGGAGTCGGACCGAAAGCCGCGCTGTCGATTTTGTCTTTGCTTACCCCCGAAAGCCTCGCTCTTGCGGTAGCTTCCGGCGACGCAAAGGCTGTCACAAAAGCCCAGGGCGTGGGACCGAAAATCGCAGAGAGGGTAGTCAGAGAATTAAAGGGCAAGCTTTCGTCATTCGAATTCTCGGACAACGGCGAGCTTTCCGATATTGCCGAAGTAAGTTTGAATCCCGATAAATCGGAGGCGGTCAGTGCGCTTCAGTTCCTCGGATATTCTCAGTCGGAAGCTTCGAGAGCCGTCGCGTCCGTCAAAGGCGATTTTACGGTTGAAGAAGTTATTAAAAAAGCGTTGAATATATTGAGTTCGAATTGATAAAAGGGAGAATAATCAGTGGATAACGAAGAATTCGAAAATTATGAAAACTACCGGATGATGACTCCCGATTTTACTCCGTCGGACAGCGAGACAGAGTCCTCGTTAAGACCGAAAATTCTCGGCGATTATATCGGACAGGATAAGGTTAAGGAGAATCTCGGAGTTTATATCGAGGCTGCATTAAAAAGAGGAGAACCTCTTGATCATGTTCTGCTCTACGGTCCTCCCGGACTCGGAAAGACAACGCTTGCGGGAATTATCGCTAACGAAATGAACGTTCAGATACGCGTAACGTCGGGACCGGCAATCGAAAAACCGGGCGATCTTGCCGCACTGCTTACGAATCTTAATGAAGGCGACGTTCTGTTTATAGATGAAATTCACAGGCTGTCGCGAAGCGTTGAGGAAGTTCTTTATCCTGCAATGGAGGATAACGTAATAGATATCATAATCGGCAAGGGACCCTCCGCAAGATCGATAAGACTTGATCTTAAACGCTTTACTCTTGTCGGCGCGACAACGAGAGCAGGACAGCTCACGGCTCCTCTTCGCGACAGATTCGGAATGTTGTTAAGACTCGAATTGTATACGCCCGAACAGCTTTCTCAAATAGTAATGCGTTCGGCGGGAATACTCGGTATAGGCATAGACGAGGACGGCGCGGTTGAAATCGCTTCAAGATCAAGAGGTACGCCGAGAATCGCAAACAGACTGCTTAAACGCGCAAGGGATTACGCTGAAGTAATCGGCAGCGGAAAAATTACGAAAGCCGACGCGTGTCTCGCGCTCGAAAAAATGGAAATTGACGAACTCGGACTTGACAATATCGACAGACTTCTGCTTACCACCATGATAAAAAATTATAACGGCGGTCCTGTCGGACTGGAGACGATTTCGGCGGCAATCGGCGAAGAATCCGTCACGATTGAGGATGTTTACGAGCCGTATTTAATGCAGATAGGTTTTCTTTCGAGAACTCCGAGAGGCAGAACGGTTACCCCTGCGGCGTACAGACATTTGGGAATAGCACAGCAGGGACAGCAGAGTTTATATTGATTTTTAATACATGCTTTATTACTTTTAACGGAGGTTATTTTTATGGGCAGATTATTCGGAACCGACGGCGCGAGAGGCGTTGCCAACAGTGAAATTACATGCGAGCTTGCATTGAAGATAGGCAGAGCCGCCGCGATGGTTCTTGCAAAGAATATAAAAACAAGACCGAGAGTTCTTATCGGTATGGATACGAGAAAATCGGGCGATATGCTTGCCGCCGCTCTCGCTGCGGGACTTAACAGCGTAGGAGCGGACGTGCTCATGCTCGGAGTTGTTCCCACTCCAGCCGTCGCGTATCTTGTTAAGGACTACGGTTATGACGCGGGTGTTATGATAAGCGCGTCGCATAACCCGTGCGAATATAACGGGATTAAAATTTTTCAGTCTACGGGATATAAGCTTCCCGACGAAATGGAAGAGGAGATAGAGTCTATTATACTCGACGACGCGGCTCAGCCTCCCGTTATGCTCGGCGGTGCGGTCGGCAAAATGATTTGGGCGCAGAATGCAGTCAGAGACTATATAAATCATGTTGCGTCAACCGCAGATAAACAGTTTTACGGCATGAAAATCGCGCTTGACTGCGCTAACGGATCCGCAAGCGTTACGGCGAACGATTTATTTAAACAGCTCGGCGCGGAGTGCGTCGTTATAAATGCTAATCCCGACGGAATAAACATCAACAAGGACTGCGGTTCGACTCATATTGAGGGACTCGGAAAATTCGTGCGCGAAAACGGCTTTGATTTAGGCTTCGCGTTCGACGGCGACGCAGACAGACTTCTTGCTGTCGACGCGTCGGGCAAGCTTGTTGACGGCGACGAACTCATGGCAATAAGCGCAAAATTCTTAAAAGAACATGATAAATTAAACGGAAACACTCTCGTCGCTACCGTAATGAGTAATATGGGATTGTTCAAATTCTGCGATAAGTACGGTATTAACTGCGAAAAAACAAAGGTCGGCGACAGATACGTTCTTGAACGCATGCTTGAAAAAGGCTATCATATCGGCGGCGAGCAGTCCGGTCATATAATATTCCTCGACTATGCGACGACGGGCGACGGTCAGCTTTCCGCGGTTCAGATTCTCAATATTATAAGAGCGACGGGCAAATCGCTTGCCGAACTTGCTTCCGAGATTGAAATATATCCCCAGGTTCTTAAAAACGTCAAGGTTTCCTCATTCGGAAAACTCAGACTCGCAGAGGATGAGGATGTCAAAATCGCGATTCAGGAAGCCGAAAAGGAACTCGGCGACGACGGCAGAGTTCTTGTCAGAGCTTCCGGTACGGAACCCCTTGTCCGCGTAATGATAGAGGGTAAGGATAAAGAACAGATTGATAAACTCAGCGACACTATCGCGGAGGTTGTCAGAGAAAGGCTTATTTAATGAGAACAGCTTCGGAGTGGAAAGATTACGAGCTTATAGACTGTTCGGACGGAGAACGTCTTGAACGCTGGGGCGACGTAATTTTAATAAGACCCGACCCGCAGATCATTTGGAAAACGTCCAAGCTTCATCCGCTTTGGAAGAAAGCGGACGCGCGGTATCTGCGTTCGTCGTCGGGCGGCGGCAGGTGGGAGGTTTATAAAAAAATTCCCGACCGCTGGACGATTGATTATAAAGAACTGACGTTTAACGTAAAGCCAATGGGCTTTAAACATACGGGTATTTTTCCTGAGCAGGCTGCAAACTGGGATATGGTTGCGGAATGTATAAAAAGCGCGGGCAGACCCGTCAAGGTGCTTAATATGTTCGCGTATACGGGAGCCGCCACGGTTTCCGCGCTGAAAGCCGGCGCGCAGGTTACGCATGTGGACGCATCCAAAGGCATGGTTCAGTGGGCTAAGGAAAACGCTCGTTCATCTTCGGTTGAAGATAAGAGCGTAAGATGGCTTGTCGACGACTGTGTTAAGTTTGTCGAACGCGAAATCAGACGCGGTAATCATTACGATATTATAATTATGGATCCGCCGTCGTACGGAAGAGGCCCGGGCGGTGAGATATGGAAATTAGAGGATGAAGTATACGGACTGTGCGAGAAGAGCGTAAAACTTCTGACAGACGACTCGCTTATGTTCTTAATAAGCTCATACACAACGGGATTGTCTCCCGCCGTAATGGAGTACATACTCGCTTCCTTAATAAAGCCCAAATTCGGCGGAACCGCGTCATCCGACGAACTCGGACTTCCCGTAACCGCTTCTGGCGGAATTCTGCCGTGCGGTTCGGCGGCGGTTTGGAAGAAATAAAGAGAGAAAATAAAAATGTAAGGATATCCTATGGACAGTAACACTTTGATTAAATTTGAGGACGTATCGTTTCGCTACGAGTCGGATTCGGACACGCCGAATCCTCTTGCCCTTGAACATCTGAATCTTGAAATAAAAAACGGCGAATTCGTCGCGGTACTCGGACATAACGGTTCGGGAAAATCGACTGTTGCGAAGCTTGCAAACGCCATAGCGGTTCCCGAAAGCGGAAAAATTACCGTCGCGGGCATGGATACTTCGGATGAGTCAAAAGAGTATGATATCAGACAGAATGTCGGAGTCGTTATGCAGAACCCCGATAACCAAATTGTCGCGACTATTGTCGAGGAGGACGTAGCGTTCGGTCCCGAGAATCTCGGAGTCGATCCTGATGAAATCAGAAAAAGAGTAGACGACGCATTAAAGGCGGTCGGAATGTACGAATACAGATTCCATGAACCTCACAAGCTTTCCGGCGGACAGAAGCAGAGAGTTGCCATAGCGGGAATTATCGCTATGCGAACGCGCTGTATCATACTCGACGAGCCTACGGCAATGCTTGACCCCTCGGGCAGACGCGACGTTATGAACGTAATGCTTAAGCTTAATAAAGAAATGGGAATCACCGTTGTTTTTATAACTCATTTTATGGAGGAAGCGATAAAAGCCGACAGAGTCGTTATCATGGATTCGGGTAAAAAAGCAGCGGACGGTACCCCTGTCGAAGTATTTAAAAACGAAAAACTTATAAACGGCTGCGGACTCGAAATGCCTCCCGCCGCCGTGCTTGCTCATAAATTAAGAGATGATAATATAAAGCTCGGCGGAGATATACTTTCAGCCGACGACTTTATCGCCTCGTTTGAAAAATACATGTCAGAGGGGGCGAAAAGGTGAACGTTCTTGAAATAAAAGGAGTTTCGTATTCATATTCAAAAAACACTCCGTTTGAAATCAAAGCTCTCGATAACGTAAATCTGAACGTTGAAAAAGGTTCGCTGACCGCAATAATCGGACATACCGGTTCGGGAAAAAGCACGCTTATCAAAATGTTCAACGCCCTACTCACACCCGATTCGGGCGAAATACTTTTAGACTCGAACAATATCAATAAAGACAAACAGACTCAGCATGACGTTCGTTTTAAAGTCGGTCTGTGCTTTCAGTATCCGGAATATCAGCTGTTTGAGGAGACTGTATATAAAGATATCGCGTACGGTCCTAAAAATATGAAGCTGCCGGAGCCCGAAATAGATTCGAGAATCAGAAATATCGCTTCTTTCGTCGGTATCACGCCAGATATGCTTAAAAAATCCCCGTTTGACCTTTCGGGCGGAGAGAAAAGGCGAGTCGCGATTGCCGGAGTTATGGCTATGCAGCCCGAGGTTCTCGTTCTTGACGAACCTGCGGCGGGACTTGACCCGAGAGGAAAAAACACGATTTTAAAACTTATAAAAGATTACAGAATCAAGACCGGCGCGACGGTTATTATAGTTTCCCATTCAATGGAGGATGTCGCGGATATCGCAACCGATATCGTAGTTATGAATAAAGGCACGGTCGCTCTGCACGGCGACGCGGACGAGGTTTTCTCACACGCGCAGGAGCTTGTCGAAATGGGACTCAATGTTCCGTGTGTTACAAACATAATGCTTTCGCTTAAAAAAGCGGGATATGACGTTAATACAAACATTTATACAATTGAAAGCGCAAAGGAAGAACTTTGCCGTTTCGTTAAGAAAAGGGGGATGTTCTTATGATAAAGGATATTACCATAGGACAGTATTTCCCCGGAAATTCCGTCGTACACAAGCTTGATCCGAGAATTAAGATAGTCCTTACCGTATTTATGATTGCGGAATTGTTTGTCTGCAAAAACTTCTATTCTCTTCTGCTTGCATGCGCTTTTTCGGTTTTTGCCGTTCTTCTTTCAAAGGTATCGCTCCGCCTTATTATGAAAGGCATGAAATCCATTGCGATTATTATTGTCTTTACGTCTCTCTTGCAGATTTTTTATAATGACAAAGGAACCGTTCTGTTTGAATGGTGGAAAATTAAGGTTACGTCCTCGGGCGTATACACGTCTGTTTTTATGATTGTCAGAATTATCGCGCTGATATTCGTAAGTTCCTTGCTTACCTATACAACGTCACCGACATCTCTTACCGACGGAATCGAAAGACTGCTTTCACCTTTGAAATACGTTAAGGTTCCCGTTCATACTCTTGCAATGATGATGACGATCGCTTTGAGATTCATTCCGACTCTTATAGACGAAATCGAAAAAATAACCGATTCGCAGAAGGCAAGAGGCGCGGATCTCGAAACGGGCGGACTTGTACAGAGGGCGAAAGCTCTTGTACCCGTATTTGTTCCTCTGTTTGTAAATTCCTTCAGACGCGCATACGAACTCGCGTTTGCCATGGAATGCCGTTGTTATACCGGCGGAGAGGGCAGAACGAGGATGAAAAAATTTAAGCTGTGTGCGAGAGATTATATTTCTCTTGCCGTCGTCGTTCTCGTCCTTGCTGGAATTATTGTATTAAATCATTTCTTTAAAGCGGTGATATGATGGTAAATCAGAAGCTTACGATCGCTTACGACGGTTCTGTGTATCACGGCTGGCAGGTTCAGGACAATGCCGATACGGTTCAGGGACGGTTTGAAAAGGCGGTCGAACGCGTATTCGGTGAACATATTGCCGTTCACGGCTGTTCGAGAACCGATACGGGCGTTCACGCTAACGAATTTTGTCTTAATTTCAGAAGCGAGCTTGAAATAAAGGACGAAAACCTCGTTATGGCTTTGAATACGTATCTTCCCGACGATATCGCCGTTCTGAAGTGCGAAAAAGTCCCGCTTGATTTTCATGCGAGATTCGACTGCGTTTCAAAACAGTATATTTACAGAATAAAAGAGGGCAAAATTAAAGACCCGTTCAATTATAATAAGGTATTATTATATAAATACCCGCTGAATATTGACGAAATGAAAAAAGCGTCGGCTTATTTTGTCGGAAAACATGACTTTTCCTCGTTCTGCGCGTCGGGAAGCACCGCGTCGTCGAACGTCAGGACGGTTAAATCAGCCGATGTTAAAAAAATAGGTGATGAGGTCGTATTTACCGTAGAAGCGAACGGATTTTTATATAATATGGTTAGAATAATGACCGGTACGCTTTTATATGTTTCACAGGGAAAAATAAAAGCGGGCGATATCGAATATATTATAGAATCAAAAGATAGAACAAATGCGGGAATTACGGCTCCCGCTCACGGACTTTATCTTAATAAAGTTAATTATTAAGGGGTGAAACGATGCGTAAAAAGAAAAAAAATGAAGATACAGGCGAATTGGGCGAAGATATAAACGAGTATTATGATACGGATAAGCTTATTAATATCGAGGGCGACCCGATCGACCCGGAGGACATAAAAAAAGCCGAACGGAGAATAAGAAAAAAGCAGACCGAAAATGATTCCGACGGCGAAGCGGAAGAAAAAAAGGCTTCAAAAAAGAAAAAGACCGCTTTTTTCATAAGTCTTTTCGCGTTTATCCTTGTTGTTCTGCTTATCGTTTCATACGTTTTTTTCGCTCCCGATTTTAAATCGGTAAACGGAAATATACGCTCTATGTTCATGTCGCTTTCGACGGATTCTTACCCCGTAAGTGTTGATTCGGACGGCGTAAGGCAGTTTAAGGCTTATAAAAACGGATTTGTCCTGCTCAACGACTCGTCGGTTTCGCAGTATTCATCCTCGGGCAATTCGAGCGATCTGATTCAGTTTGATTATTCATCTCCTCAAATAGTATGCGGAGGGCGTAATCTTCTCGTATATGACAGGGGAGAAAAGAATTTCAGAATCGTGCGCGGTTCACGAAGCGATCAGGAAATAGAGCTTCCGTCGAAGATTATAACGTGCGACATATCAAAATCGGGCTATTACGCATTTTCGACCGTAGGCGACGAACCCGCGAGCGTGTTAAGCGTTTATTCCGACTCCGGCGAAAAAGCTTTTGAATTTAACAGTGCGGATAATTATATTTCATCGCTGTCTCTGTCAAAAAACAACAGACGAATCGCAGCCGCCGTCATAGGCGCAAGCAATGCCCGTCTCGTAAGCAAAATAAATGTTTTTGACTTTAAATATAATCAGGCTTACGTTTCGCTTGACGTGGACGACGTTATAGTCGACATTCAATACACCGCCCGTGACAAAGTTATGATTGTAGGAAAAAACGGAGTATACCTCCTTAATGATAAGGAACTTACTGCTCTTTATCCGTTTACGAACGACAGTCTCGAATATTACGATTTTTATGATAACGGACTTTGTATCGTAACGCAGAGCGGAGCCGATTCGGACGAAAATAATGTTATCAGATTTACAAAAAACGGAGAAATTAAGACTAAGACGAAAATAAACGGCAAGGTCAAGGGTTTTTCCGCAACGGATCATTATGCTGCCGTTTTGCTGTCCGATTCCGTCGAATGCGTCGGATATAACGGCGAAATTACAGGTAAGATCGGTAATGTAAAGTATGCGTCCGGCATTGTCGCAAACGGTGACTGCGTTTATGTTCTGAGCGTCAACAGTATAGACAGATTTTCGGCCTATTCTGATTACTCTATTGAAAAAGCGGAGCATACGACGGGCTCCGGCAGTCTGGAGGGATAACGCGTGCAGTATATAATCGACATAGCTCTTATCGCACTGTTTGTTTTAAGTATTTATTCAGCCGCAAGACGGGGAATATTCGTTGTAATCGCCGATATTGCCGCCGCGGGCGGAGCAATGGTTCTTGCAAAATTCTTAGGCGACAGAATTTCGCCCGTAATCTATGAAAATAATATAAAAAACACTGTTCTCGCATATTTGTCGGGCATTTTTTCAGGTGTTGAAATTTCGGGAGAAAGTATAAAGAATAAGATAAGCGAAACATTCGGATTCCTGCCCGATTCGGTACGGAATACTCTGTTTTCCCAAGGAAATATCGATTTGACAAAGCTAAATTATAACGCGATGTCGACCGTTGACGCGATAGAGTCGCAGATTGTCCGTCCCGTTGTGACGGGAATACTTAAAACAGTCGTTTATTTGCTTTTATTTATTGTTTTGGTTATAATTATAAGGATGGTTCTCCGTTTTATCCTTAAACGTCTGACTCCGAGACCTTTAAAAAGGGTCGGTAACGTTTTGGGCGGAGTGTTCGGAGCGTTCAAAGGCGCGCTTTACGTTGTAATCGCCGCCAACATTCTTATTGTTATTTCATATTCGTACGAGCCTTTGAACAAGGCTGTCGAAAGCTCCTTGATCTGCGGATATATTTCGCAGAATATGAGCGTAATTAATTTATTATCCTGATTCGGAGGGTATGAAAATGTCAGTTTTAAAAGAGAAAACGGGTTATTTATTTGAAAACGTATGGACAGTTCCAAATCTGCTGTCTTTTATTCGTATACTTTTGGTTCCGGTATTCGCGGTTCTGTTTATGAAAGGATATTATATCTGGTCGGTCGCGGTTCTTGCGCTGTCCGGATTAAGCGATTTCTTTGACGGAAAGATTGCGAGAAGATTTAATCAGGTAAGCGAACTGGGCAAAATGCTTGACCCTATCGCCGACAAACTCACGCAGGCTACTATTGCCGTTGTTCTGTTTATAACGTTTCTTCACGCCGAAAGCCCGTCTCTTCACGCTTTCGCATGGGTATTCCTCCTTTTTATCGCAAAGGAATTGTTTATGCTCATAGGCGGAGGACTGATGATTGCGTTCGGTATAAAACCCGGAGCGGCCGAGATTTTCGGTAAAGCCGCCACGATGGTTTTTTACATAATAATGATAGGAATAATCGCGTTCGGTCCCGAGATAGGCGCGTTCAGAAGCGTTTTCGAGATACCCGAAAAGATTATGATGGTTCTTGTCGTTATATCCGTAATTATGACTTTCGTAGCATTTGCAAGCTATATGCCAGCAACACATAAGCAGGTTAAGGAAAGATTCAGCCCCGAGGGAAAAGAAAAAGCAAGACAGTTAAGAGAAGCCGCTAAGAAAGAGAAAAACAAAAAATAATTCTATATTTTCTTTATAAGGAGAAACAGAATGGATAAAAGTATGATGTGTTCGAGGTGTAAAAAACGCCCGGCAGTCGTGTTTATTTCAAAAATAAACGGCGACGAAACAACGCAGGAGGGACTTTGTCTCAAATGTGCCATGGAAATGAATATAGGTCCCATCAAACAGATGATGGAGAAAATGGGTATAACGGAGGATGACGTCGACGCAGTCAGCGAACAGCTCGGCGACGCAATGGAGAGTCTCGGAGACAGCTTTGATTTCGGCGGAGCGGGAACAATTCCGTTTATGCAGAATCTCGGCATTGTTAACAATGAAGCCGACGGAAATACAGAGTCTTTGGACGAAAAGACATCCGAATCCGATTCTCAGCCCGAAGAAAAAGAGGGCAGAAAACTTTTCGGCAGGAAGAAAAAACAGCATAACGAAAAGAAAAGAAAATTCTTAAATCTTTACTGTACAGACCTTACGAAAAAGGCACGCGACGGCGAGATTGACAGAATTATAGGACGTAACGACGAAATATACAGAGTTACGCAGATTCTTTGCAGAAGAACGAAAAACAATCCCTGTCTTATCGGCGAACCCGGCGTAGGTAAAACCGCTATCGCGGAGGGACTTGCGCTCAAAATCGCTTCGGGCGAGGTTCCTGCTAAGCTTAAAGATAAGGAAATTATGCTTCTCGATCTCACCGCACTTGTTGCAGGCACGCAGTTCAGAGGTCAGTTTGAGAGCAGAATCAAGGGGCTTATCGACGAAGTCAGAAGCGAGGGAAATATTATTCTCTTTATTGACGAGGTCCATAACCTTGTCGGCACGGGCGACGCAGAGGGTTCCATGAACGCCGCAAATATTTTAAAACCCGCTCTTTCCAGAGGAGAAATTCAGGTTATCGGCGCGACGACGTTTACCGAATACCGTAAGCATATTGAAAAAGACGCAGCGCTCGAAAGACGTTTTCAGCCCGTCAAGGTTGAGGAACCCTCGATTGACGATGCCGTAGAAATGCTGAGAGGAATTAAGGAGTATTACGAGAATTATCACCGCGTTACGATTTCGGACAGGCTTCTTTATCTCGCAGTCACTCTTTCCGAGCGTTATATCAACGACAGATTCCTGCCCGATAAGGCGATAGATCTGCTTGACGAGGCGTGCACATGCGCGAATTTACGAAACAAGGCGATAAGCGACTGCGAAACTGCGGAAAACGAGCTTGCTTCCTTACGTGAAGAAGAGGATGACCTTATGGTCAACGCTAAGGAAGATTCCGATTATGAGGAGCTTTCCAAGGTCAGAACTGAAATTACCGCAATTGAATCAAAGCTTCCCGAGCTTAAAGAAAAAGCCTCCGACAATGCGGTAACCGAGGATGATATCGCTAAGGTAATAAATCTCTGGACGGGTATTCCCGTTAGAAAGATTATAGATTCTGACCTTGATAAGCTTGCCGAGCTCGATAAGCATTTAAAAGCGAGAATTATAGGACAGGATAAGGCTGTCGACGCTGTCTGCGCCGCTATCAGAAGAAGTAAAATCAGATTAAGTCCGCAGAAAAGACCCGCCTCGTTTATATTCGTAGGTCCTACGGGCGTAGGTAAAACGGAGCTTGTAAAACAGCTTGCAAACGAGCTTTTCGATACTCCGGAAACTCTTATACGTCTAGATATGTCCGAATTTATGGAGAAGCATTCGGTTTCGAGAATTATCGGTTCGCCTCCGGGATACGTAGGTTATGATGAAGCCGGTCAGCTTACCGAAAAGGTCAGAAGAAAGCCGTACTCCGTAATTCTGTTTGACGAGATAGAGAAAGCTCACCCCGACGTTATGAATATTCTTCTGCAGATTCTCGACGAGGGAAAAACAAGCGACGCTCAGGGCAGAACCGTATCGTTTGAAAATACAATTATAATAATGACCTCAAACGCGGGTTCGTCAATCCGCGAGGGCGCGCTCGGATTCGGCAAGGATAAGAATACCGCTTCCGCTGACAGAGCGTTAAAGGCGTTAAACGAATTCTTAAGACCCGAATTCGTAGGCAGAGTCGACGAAATAATTGTATTCAATTCGCTGACCAAAGACGATTATATTAAAATTGCCAAGCTTCTTATCGACGAGCTTGTTCCCTCGTTAAGAGACAAGGGAATTAAGCTTTCCTACGACGAATCCGTACCCGAGACTATTGCGGACGGCGCGGTCGGAGGCGTACGCGGAGCGAGAGATCTCCGCAATGCGATAAGAAAGCAGATTGAGGACAGAATAACCAATATTCTTATCGATAACCGTCATATAAATATTTCCGAAATTGCTTTGACGTCGGATAACGGTGAGATAAAAGCCGAGTTTAAATAAAGGAAAATATTTATGGCAACAAGTGAAGAATATATAAAATTTGTAAGCGACAGAGCCGATAAATTCGGTTCGGTCAGACACAGAAAAATGTTCGGCGAATACATGCTTTATATCGACGACAAGCCGGTGTTTACGGTTTGTGATAATACCGTGTTTGTCAAAGAATTAAAGAATATTGAAAGTATAATGTCCGATTCCGAGCGCGGATACCCGTACGAGGGAGCAAAGGAAGCGTATATTGTCGATATCGAAAACGACAAGCTTCTTGAGAATCTTATTCCCGTATTGCTTGATGTTGTTCCTGTTCCGAAGCCGAAAAAGAAAAAATAAAATTATAACCGGGAGATTAAATGCAGTAAATGCTTTAATCTCCCGGTTTTTTATAATTGAATATTAAAATAGGTGTTCTCAAATAACGACAGCTCGTGTATTATACTGCAATAAATGGGATTTTGATATTGACTTTCCGTAAAAAATTAATCATACTGTAAATAAATTATTGTATATTCAATTTTTTTAGCTCGCAAAAATTATTTAAGGAGTTTAGATCAGCATGAATTTTGAAGGTAATGAAAAGATTAAGAATGAAGGAAACAGTCAGGTATATATAGCTTCTCCGCTTGTTTTCGATTCCGGAAATGTAAGTTTACATGAAGTGCTTGAGTTTAAAGAGAAACCTTTAAATGTTAAAGATTTACAGCCTGTTTTGGATTACTATATCTTTTTTGCACACAATGCTTTAAAAAAAGCAAAAGAATATGTATATGAGTATTCCGCAGAATTGACAGTATATGGACAAAAAGGTTATACAACATCTGATTTAAATGAAATTATAAAAGGTATAAAAAACGATATTTCAACTTCAGACGGATTTAAAATAGTCAGCAATTATGATGGTGCACATGTAATACCTTTTTTTGAGGAATTAAGTTTAAATGCAAAAAAAGACTTTCATAAAAAATTGGAAAAGATCGGAGAGACAGAAAGATTTACCTATAGATACTTTGAGTTTTCATATAAACACGGTTTGGGTTATGTAGGAAAATTTAAAAACGGCGAATGGATTAGCGTTGAAGAAATGCCTATTACAGATTCACTCGATAAAGATCTGACTTGGTATAATTGGAACATTGAAATTGATATTGTATTCGATTTTGATACATATTTTGATATCGTAGATGAACTTCACGATGCTGTAAGAAAAAAGCTTCCTGATGAGGTAGTTGAATCCTGTATGGATGTGTGGAACGACGGAGAACCGGGAAGAGTTTGTTCCGGTGAATGGAATGTATTAAAATTAAGTGAAGTACAGGATTACTTAGATGAAATTAATTCTATTTTGGAATCGATAAGAGATTGTTGTGCAGTTAGTATTGACGGTAAATGGTTCTGTATGGACTATCCGTTTGGGGTTGCCTCTGTAATTTGGACAGACGACGGATTTAAAATTGTCGGAGCTTTTATGTGAGAAAAAGTAAAATATTAAATTGTTTGATAAAATAGTTTTAAATTATTTTGAATGAATATTTATATTTCAAATTATCTGACTGTAGAATTTAAGGGTGTGAACTATGGAAAATCAAGCAAAATTAAGAATGTTATACTTATTAAAAATTCTATACGAAAGAACAGATGAAGATCATCCGCTTTCGACGTCTGAATTGATTCGGATTATGGAAGAGGAATATGATTTGCATGTATATCGTACCACAATTGCTTCGGATATTGATAATTTAAAACAGTTTGGTATTGATATCTATACAATAAAAACCGTTCAAAACAAATTTTTTATTAATAACAGGCTTTTTGATATTCCGGAGCTGAAGCTTCTTGTAGACGCTGTAAAATCATCCAGATTTATTACGGAAAAAAAGAGCAAAGAACTTGTCAACAAGCTTATTATGTTAGCGAGTAAGAATAAAGCCGACGAATTAAAAAGAAATCTCTGCATAGACGGCAGGTTAAAATCCGTAAATGAACGCATTTATTATATTGTCGATGCTCTGAATGATGCTATCAATCAAGGAAAAAAAGTGTCCTTTCAGTATTATCAATATGACGCAGAAAAAAGACATACTCTTAAAAATAACGGTGAAATATATATTTTCAGCCCTTATACGCTTGTCTGGAACGGAGATAATTATTATGCAGTCGGTTATTCCGATAAGCATCGCAACATTTCCTGTTTTCGATTGGATCGAATTTACAGACAACCTACGATTTTGAGTGATGATGCCGTACCTCGCTCAGATAATTTCAGTGAATCGGAGTATGTTAATACAATGTTTCGAATGTTCAGTAAAAAACCGGAAATTGTTGAACTTGTCTGTGACAATGAGATAATGGACTCAATTATTGATAAGTTCGGTGAAAATGTAAAAACATACGTTTACGATACTTCTTCATTTAAAGTCAGAATCGAAATTGCGGCTACCCATGTCTTTTACAGCTGGGTTTTCGGTTTTTGCGGTCGTGTTAAGATCATCAGTCCGAAAAATGTAAAGGATGAGTATGAAAAAATGATAAAAGATGCTGCTGCAAATCTTTAAATGCTGCTTCGTAACGAAATAATTAAATTATGATTGTTGCTGTCTGAAGGAAGGAAGAAAAATGGCTGCATATGAATTAAACAATAAAGTAAAATTTATTTTGCCTTCAAAATTTGTTTTTTCAAGAGGCAAAGACGAAGAAGGGAATGAACAGGTCAAAATTCAAACCGGCGAGTATGTCGATGAAGACGGAGATATTTGCTATAGGTTTAATTGCAGAGTTATCTATACTGAGTATGATCCGGAAGAGTTAGATGACGAATACACAAGTGATAATCTTATTGAACTGTGGACTGCTGATGCGGAGCCGTCCAAGCGCATGTATCTTTCCGGAGCACCGAAAACAATCCTTATCAATTTCAGAAGTAATATGTCTTTTCTTGGGGATATCTTACAAATTTATTCGTTAACTAGTGATACACAAGTTGAGGATTGGACTTTGTTAAAGTTGATAATTACCGGAATTGAAGATGATACTCTTGATGAAGCTGAGCTATATAATAATTTTTATGAAGTTCTTAAATCAGTCAGAGTTAAAGGAAAAAAATTAGCAATAGACGGTTTGACATCGTCTCACATTCGGGAGAAGCTTCGATTAGAATATGATGAAGACAAACCTTTTGTGGAAGTCACACCAAAAATCGAATATGATTCTGCTGTTGATAACGATACAACGGTATACGAGCATTTCTCTGAAATTATGAAACAAAATAGGCATGAAATGTTTAAAAGCGTTGACCCTGCTGAAAAACTTTATCCTCATTATGCAAGTATTCAAAATAGTATTTTCAATTTTGTTTCAGGCGGTGTTGTTAATGCGTCGGGAACTGAATTTAAATTTCAGAATTTTGACTCAATATGTAATATGTTAAGTTCAGATTCAAATGAAATGAGGCAGCTTTTTAAACGAATTAATGACTTAAATCCACCCGGATACACACTTGCAAATAAGGCAAGGAATATGATTAAACTTTTTCGCGTAAAAGAAAGCTCTTTTGATTCTGGGAATGACAGAGAATCTGAGTTAATTCATGGGTATATGCACAGAGCATATATGATGAGCGCTATAAGATCTTTCGCATGGACACTTACTGATTATTGTAAAGAAAATAAATTTAAACCTGAAGAAATCAGTTCTTTGATTTTGTTTGAAATTGTGGATTTTATTTCATTTCGAAATTGGCTTAATTATGACGACAAAACTCATTGTAAAGGTTTGTGTTCGGGAAGTGATTTGCATGTTTATTATTTACCCGACGGTGTTTCAAAAATTGACAAGGATGAGCTTCTTCCGTCGCAGGAGGATAGGGATAAAGTAAAGAAAATAAAGGCAAAGTTCCCGAATTATAATGAAATTCTTTGTGAAGTGCATTCCCTTAATGCGCTCAGAAAAGACTTAAATTATATTTATCCTGCAATTAAGGTACTCTATGAAAGTCTTGAAAAAGACCGAGATTACAGTGAACCGCTGGAGGGTGATGTGTCAGATATTGTTTATTCATGGATTGCTCTTGCAATTGCTGCTGAGTCTCCGTTTTTTACCGAAGACGGACCTATGAGTTACAGATTTGACTGGCCCGGTTCAAATGATGAGGAGCAGATAGGGTTAACGACAACAAACAACATTAAATCTATATCGTCTGAAGCTCAAAAAGGAACAGAAGCAATAAATAATAGGATTAATGATTTAAAAGCGCAAATTGATGAAGCTGAAGACAGTATAAGTAAGTATGACGCATATCTTGAACAAAAAAAAGCTCAAGAGAAAGGAAAAAAAGAAAAAAAATCCAAAGCGAGAGCAGAAGGCAAAAGTGAAAAAGATATTGTCAATATGTATGTTATTTTGACGAACGAGAAAAAGCTCGGTCAGCTGCACAGGGCTCAGGATGAATTCTATAAAGTTTATGAAGATGTTTTTCCCGCTCTTACTAAAGCTGAAGTTCTTAAAGTCAGAAAAGAAATATTAGCTGTTATGGAAGACGAACCGCGCTGCAGTTATTATGTTGAATGTTTTAAACAGCGTTCTGTTGAGGATCGTTTTTCGGTTTCCGTGAGAAATCTGAATAATGCAGGAAAAAAACCGGAAGTGGATGAAAAAGCGGAATGGACTATAGAGAATTCTAAAGAGTGGTTTGATCCTTCCGAATATGCAGAAGTGTGCCGTTTAATGCAATCCGACATAAAGGATCAAAGAAAAAAGCTTGATGAACAGTTGAAAATTGTTGATGAATCTTGGATTAATTTTTCTACAGCAAGGAATTCGCTTCAAATTGTTGTGTCGGATAAGGCTGATGATGATTCCGATATGCAGGAAGATTCAGACAATTTTCAGGTTGTTTTTTATTCACAGCTTATTTCGGTTGAATTGGCGACTAAGGGATTATGTAGAATTTCCACAACAATAATGAATTCGTTTACATGGTATTGGGGGGTTACAGTCAGAGATATATGGGAAGCTGCAAATCTGAATGAGTTTGAAAATGAATGCAAAAATCTTTCCAATGCGGATCAGGTTGTAGATTATGCAATGAATCAAATCAGATCTAAACATACTGCAATGAAAACAACAATTCCAACCTCCGATTATTCAAAAAAATCCGCTGTTAAAAGCAAGTCACATACTCCGTCATCAAAAAGTAAGTATTTTTCAGATAGTTATACAGATAACAATGAAAGCGGATATATTTCTACACAACAGCCTGAGACGAAAAAAAACGAGGGATGCTATATTGCTACAGCTGTGTACGGGTCATATGACGCGCCGGAGGTCATGATTCTGCGTAGGTTTAGAGATGAAACTTTAAAAAATTCGGCATTTGGCCGTTGGTTTATTCGTACATATTATCGTTTGAGTCCTCCTGTGGCAAAAAAACTAAAAAATATGAAGCATATTAATGCTTTTGTGCGTCACATTCTTGATAAGTGGATTAAAAACTTGTATTTTAGATTGTTTGACGCCGGATAATTGACTCCGTAGAGGGACGTTAAAAACTAAGCATTACTAAATAAGGAGAAAGATAAACATGAGTTGGTGGGATTATAAAAATATTGGAGCATCATCCTCCGATCAAAACATAAAATATATTGAAAAGCTTTTTGAATACATGGGGTATTGCCCGGAACCTGATTATTCGTATGACGGCGACGAATGCAGTTTTGAAGAACCTGATGTCTATAGCTGTATGAGTTCGGTCAAACCGTATTTCAGCGATCAGATACGCCGGGTAAAGGAGCTTGACGGATATGGAGTCGATGATCTGAGAAACTTACTTAATGCGCTTTTCCCGGGAACATTTATATATTTACACTCAGCGACAGGCAGCAATACCAGTGATTGTTGGGAGAATCATAATGAGGTCTATAATACCGATGACATGACATGCTATGGTGTCGATACATATACCGACTACGGCGAGGGGACTTATGAGCCGGATATATCTTGGAAAGCCCGTTTTATCCTTGAACCCCCGCCGATAGAATATGTCAATGCTTTGATTGATATCAGCACAAATGACAGTAATGAGGAACTGACCGCACTGCTGCTTGAACTTGTTCAAAAACTCCGAAATAAAGAGATTGTTTATGCTGATGACGGTTCGGATACACGCGAAGTCAACAAGAAATATGATATTGTAAAAGGAGAAAAAGTAAAATCACAAATTGCACCTCGTCACAATTTATTTGTAAAAATATTTGGCAGAGTTTATCACGGAACAAAAAAAGAGATTCAGCGTGAATACGAAGACACGATGGAGGAGTATGAAGAATATAAAGACGATCTTGCGAAAGTTATAGCCCGTAATTCCTTAAATAAATATATTAGTAAATCAATGAAGAAAGCTCAAATTACTACAGCTGACTTTATTGCTAAGGATGCAAAAATTACATTTGACGGTAAATACTTTGCTATAGGTTATGGTTTCCATTTTGAACCGGAAATAACCGAAGAAATCAGGATAAGAGGAGGGTTGATAAATACCTCCGGAGTTATCAGAAAAACGGATTTTTATGTGGTCGATTTTGAATCGTTCAGTTATGAAGACAGTCGTAAAGATTTGGAACATGCACAAGAGATTCAACACCTTGGATTCGGTCTTCAGATAATTACCGAATACCAGCTTTGGAAAGCACTCTTTGATAAGAGAAATCCGATATTGACTGAAGAAGAACTTGAGGACAGGCGTATTCAGGCCGAGGCTCAAAAAAAGGCAAAGGAAGAAGAAAAACGGAAAAAGAAAAAGGAAGCAGAAGAAGCAAGAGAACGGCGAAAAGCCGAGCGCCTGTTACGGGAGCAGGAAAAACAACGTTTAGCTGCTGAGCGTCAGAAGGAAAGAGAGAGGCAGCAGGCTCTGAAAATTCAGCAGCAGCAAGAGGAAGCTATTCGCAGAGAAACTGAAGCTCTTGAGCGATATCAGCAAAGAAAACAAGAGAAAGAAAAAGAAGCCCGAGAAAAAGTGGAAAGGCTGAGACTTGAAAGACAGCAGGCGTTGGCCGATGCCGATATTAAATACGCGCCCGGCGAAGAACCGGAGGCAATACGCCGCAGGCTTGACAGTTTGTTTTCCAAACTCGACGCTGCATATCCGGATCGTGTCATTTCGGGATTAAATAAGAATCATAAACATTTGGGCGAAACAGTTACTGCATTATATCGGCTGCTGGGATATCCCGACGGAACATCCATGCTTGAATCATACGGTTATACTGTTGACAAACAGTATAAATGCGGCGCTCCTGTTAAAGTCGATCCTGTTGCTGTTATGGATAAATTGCACAAACGTTATCCAGACGGAGCGGGTCCGGTTAATCTTCAAAGACTTAAGGAAGATAATCCGGATATTCCTTGGAAAACTCTTTCGAATAACTCGATTGAGTATTTCGGTAAGACACTTGTTGCATATCTGAAAGCAGAGGGTATTGTCGGCGGTACAGAAATTCACGCACCGTTGAAAGATGATTAAAAGTACGTGTTAAAAAAACAGAACAGATGATTTATCAGTGAATGATCAGAAACAATCGGAAATCATTGTTTCTGCTGTTACTAAGGTTGACAGTAAAAAAATATATAACGGGGTGCGTGAGCCGGAAAATGGTTTACGCACCCTAATTTTATATCACAGTAAAGTTCGAAGCGTTATAAGGTAATCTTTTAGTCCGGTCGTTTATTGTTGATTCTGATTTTTCAGCCTTTTGCACAAATGATAGCAAAAAAATTCTACATTGATTAAAAAAAACTTTGTAGAAAAACGGATTTAACTATGATAGAATAATAAATCATAATACATTTAGGAGTGTGTCCGATGAAAAAAATTCTTAAATCGGTTTTGGCTCTTGCTCTCGCGTCTGTAATGGCTTTATTATGCTGTTCGGGTGCATTTGCATCATTTGACGAAAACGATTCGATGCTCAAATTTAATGACGACGGCAAGTTTAAAATACTTGTTCTTGCCGATACACAGGACGACTTTTTCCCCGATCAGCGAATGATTGACATGATCAATTATGCTCTTGATACCGAAAAGCCCGACCTTGTCGTATTTACGGGTGACAACGTTGTTCAGAGCGGTAAGCTTCTCAATGCTGTTGCGATAAGACATATTGTCGAGCCTGTTGTTTCGAGAGGTATTCCTTTTGCGTACACGTTCGGTAACCACGACGGCGAACGTTGTTCAAAGGAAACTATGCATGAAAGCTATGTAAGAATCGGCGGAAATTATTGTCTCACCACGGATCCTGCGCCCGAACTTACCGGTTTCGGAACCTGCTCGATTCCTCTTTATTCTTCATCTTCAACCGAAGATAATAAAGATATCGCGTTTAA
>ERZ808246.1034-NODE-1034-length-21275-cov-4.206032_pt1 | contig 21275 bp, 18 predicted proteins | sample MGYA00521083_ERZ808246 | MGnify/ENA primary metagenome ERZ808246 (study PRJEB31516, sample SAMN03275577) | gut metagenome | biome: mammalia-associated habitat; material: feces | host: Papio cynocephalus | place: Kenya | collected 2012-07-07 ... | reverse complement strand
TCCTTTACTATGACAAAGTAAAGGGCGTCGCTTTCGGCGACACCCTGCAGGATTACATCAATAATTATTTGAGACCAGAAAATGGCGCGGATTTGTCGCCCGTGGAGGGATTATTTCGTCCCTCTACACCTGGTCAATATCGATGGAAACGCTAACCGGGTTTCCTGCATCGCCCAGGGACCGCGCAGGGTGATCTTCCTTGTCGGGATGAATAAGGTCTGCAGTGACCTAGATGATGCCATGAAGAGAGCAAGAAATGTAGCTGCTCCCATCAATGAGCAGCGGTTCGGACTGAATACGCCATGTTCGAAGACGGGGAAATGTTTTGACTGTAAATTGCCGGATACCATCTGCTGTCAGTTCCTGATCACACGCTTCTCCAGACATAAGGGTCGGATTCATGTGATTCTGGTGAACGATGATCTCGGATTCTGAATCGAGACCGACCTTAATAAACGATACAAATTACAAGGCAGCGGAACTCAGATGAGAACCGCTGCCTTGTATGTTCGGAAGTGATCGGGACTTATTCTACAGGAGAAAAATCATCCTTGCCAACGCCGCAGAGCGGACATACCCAGTCATCCGGAAGAGCTTCAAAAGCAGTTCCGGGAGCAATTCCGTTGTCCGGATCACCGATTTCCGGATCGTAAACATAACCACATACATCACAAACATATTTTTTCATCACAGAACTCCCTTCAAAATTTCGGAAAGAAAACGCCTTACTGCTGATTTAGCTTATAAGAAAATTATACTGCGCAGAGGAAACAAAAGATGTAACGGATGTTACAAACAGAAAGAATACTATGGAAATGGATATTCCACAGAAATCAGAAGCCTTTATTATGAGTCCTGGGAGGCTTCGGTGCAGTACGGAGTGCTTTCGGATGAGCATGCGGGAGAGCAGTTCCCGAATTGCATGAGTCGGGTTCTGGTTTCTCAGTACATGATGAATCTGCTGATGCTGCTTCGAAGAAGAATGCGTGAAGCGTTTCGCACAAAAGCGGGAGAATGACAGACACGCTTAAGTGTCATTCTCCCGTAGTACGGGCGAGAGAGATGAAGGTCAGAGAGCAAAAGTACTTCGAGAAATACATTAACTAAGAGCCAACGATATGAGAGCCAAGAAACATGTTCATGCTTTGTCATAAGGGGACCGTCCTTCATGCAGTATTTACCGCACAATTGCGGCATAATTCCATTATGAGGTCAGAAGCTCGGAGTATCAGCGGGGAAAGGACTGGCCGCTCGCTCCGCATCGCGGCCGTTCAGCTCCGCAAAAGCGGCCGATAGGCTTCGCTATTTGCACCTTTATACTGACTAGGAGATACACCATATTGTTCCTTAAAAAGATTATAAAAGTGAGTGCGATTGGTAAACCCTAGGTCATATATGATAGCAGAGATACTATCTTCAGTCTGAGTTAGTCGTCGCGCTGCCTCTTTTAATGTAAAAATGCGGCTATATTTTATAAGACTCATCCCAGTATTATCCTGTATTATTTTATTTATATGGTGATCACTGTATAGCAACTTGTTGGATATTTCTTGCCTGGTGATTCTACCATGTGTTTCTTCTAAGATAGCTGTGATTTTAAGGAAAAGATTCTCCTCATATTGAGAGTCTTTTGAAACTTGTCTATACGAATACAATTGGTTATTTAACATTTGGGCAATAAGTCTCTGTATACTGCCTATCACAAATGAATAAAATCCTGGGTGCAAATCACCCGTCTCAAGAGTAATCTGAGTCAGATGTTTTTTTATAATAGGTAAAACAATATCATTGGGTACTAAAGGAAAGAAATCATAATATTGATTAGTTGATTCCGTTTTCTCTAGATGTTTTCTAAATGCCTGATAAAGAATATTTTCACTCGAAGATTCACGCCCATCGGAAGAATATCTATGGTCAGTTTGTATAATTGTATATAAAAGCTCATCTGATATCATTAAGAATACTAGTTCAGCATCACCGTCAACTGTTTCTGAATGATTTATGCCGGGCATTATAACACAACACTGACCTTCTGAATAATCATAAATATTACCTTCTATTCTTTGTTTAATATGCCCTCTAACGACAAACATAAATTCAACAAAATTATGTTTATGAAGTGGTCTCATTTCTGTAAACCACACCAATTCGCATTGATAAGGAAAGTTAAAACCTGGTGAAATCATGCTGATCTGAACTGTGTCAGTTTCTGTAAGAAACGTTTCAAAAACCACCATATAAGGCCCGTTAAGGCTAAAAAAACCATTATCATTTTCGGAATAATTATCTATTCGAATACCGGTAGGGGCCATTCGCTGTTTTAAAAATATACGAGATACATCAAATTGATTCATTATTCACTCCAACAAATTATAAGTCTTTGTCCGTTTTCGATACAATCACGCTCTAAAGACTTCATTTTCGACATAGTTGTATCGATAATCATATAGTAAATTAAAACTACTTACAAGACTATTAAAGATTATTTTTTTAGTTAGGGTAAGTTTTGTGGCTAAAACAGTATATATAATTTGGAGGGAATTATGTCAAAAAAAGAGGGTAGCTTATCCTTAATCAGAAAACTAGGCTATGGTATTGGAGATATGGGATCAAATTTCTGCTGGAGTTTTGTTGCTGCATTTATAATGATCTACTGCACAAATACTCTTGGCGTTAGTGCAGCTATTATTGGAACGCTTATGATGATATCTAAAATCCTTGATGGCGTTACAGATGTATTTATGGGAAATATTATCGATAGAACTAACCATAAAATGGGTAAAGCACGTTTTTGGTACTTTGTAAGTTGTTTTCCTGTAGCTGTTTTTACATTCATTATATTTAATGTACCGAAGAACTTAAGTGATACAGAAAAGTATGTTTTCTTCTTTATTATCTATACTCTTTTGGGGGCTGTGTTCTATACAATGAATAATATTGCATATTCATCAATGACAGCTCTTTGTACAAAAGATCCTAAAGATCGTGTCCAGATGGGGAGCTTTAGATTTCTATTTGCTATTATTGCCGTATTAATCATTCAGACTATTACTAGCGGCATGGTCGAAAGTTTAGGTGGCGGACAGGCTGCATGGACTCAGGTTTCGATTATTTACTCTATTGTATGTTTTGTACTTTTACTTGTTCCTGTATTCTCTGTTAAAGAGTTAAGCCCTGAAGAGCTTGGGGAGCAGGAGAATGTAAATAAGACAGCGAATGAGAAAATTGGATTTGTAGAGAGTATCAAGCTTCTCATGAAAAACAAGTATTTTGTACTTATTCTTTGTATATACTTGGTAAATTACATTGTAAGCGGTCTGACAAGTGGACTTGGTATTTATTACGCTACATATAAGCTTGGAAATGCAGCTCTTCTTGGTGTTATATCGATGGCTAGCTTGATTCCAATTATCATTGCACTTCCACTTGTAGCCCCATTTACCGCAAAATATGGTATTCGTAAGATGTCAATATTGGGAAATATTCTTGGTTTAGTTGCTACGATTCCACTTGTAATCGCTGCTGTATCAGGAAATCTGCCACTTCTTCTTGTGGCATTGGCATTAAAGACAATTGGTGGTGCGCCACTTACTGGTGCTTTAAATGCGCTTATTGCAGAAACGGATGATTACTCATATTTAAAGTTTGGAAAGAGAATTACTGGTACTATTTATTCATGTTCATCAGTTGGTGTTAAGGTAGGTACCGGACTGGGGACAGCTCTTACAGGTTTCTTACTTGATTTTGGTGGATTTGATGGTCAAGCAGCAGAGCAGACAGCAAGAGCTATCAGTGTAATTAATTGGTCATATGTTCTTGCATATGCAATACCGGGTGTAATCTTACTAACCATCTTATTCTTCCTTGATGTTGAAAGCGAGAATAAGAGACTTCGTGCAGACAAAGAGGTGTAATAATGATAAAAAAGGATTTTAATTGTGATTGGACATTTTCAGAGGATGCAGGCTCATGGTTTGCTGGTGCGGAGGTCCAGAACGTAACATTGCCTCATGATGCGATGATTCTTGAAGAGAGAAATGCAGAAAATCCATCCGGCCCTGCAGGTGGTTTTTTTCCTGGCGGAAATTATCAGTATACAAAAATGCTTGAAATATCTCCTGAGGATTCAGGGAAGACATTTATCCTTCAATTTGAAGGGGTATATAACAGAGCTTGGATTTCAGTTAACGGTGCTTTGGCAGGAACAATTAATTCGGGATATGATGAATTGACCGTAGATATTACACCATATCTCTATATAGGTATACCAAATCAGATTTCGGTTAAAGTCATGAATTCTGATCTTCCAAATAGCAGATGGTATACAGGCTCAGGAATAATTAGACCTGTACACCTATATGTTGGTGGCCCGGTTAGAATTGATGTTGATGGACTTCGCATTTCAACACCACAGGTTGGTTCAGATGTTGCTGAAGTTTTAGTGAAGACTAATGTTTGCTGTGATGAAAAAAATAAAAAGATTGTTGGTGTATGTACAGATATCATTGCACCAAATGGGGAGATAGTAAGCTCTGACATTACACCAGTTACTCTTGAAAACCAGGGAGTTACAACAGTTACCAGACCATTATTTGTAAAAGAGCCAGCACTTTGGAGTACTGAGGCTCCATCTTTATATACATGTAGAGTGACTATCATGGATGGACAGGATGTAGCCGATGTGTCTGAAAGCTCATTTGGAATTAGAAAAATTGAGCTGGATCCGGTTAATGGTTTACGCTTAAACGGAGAAAAAATTCTTCTTCGTGGCGGTTGTATACACCATGATAATGGAATAATTGGAGCAGCAACTATTTCACGTGCTGAGGAAAGACGTATAGAGATCTTAAAAGAAGCAGGATTTAATTCTGTACGTATTTCCCATAACTCTTCATCGAGAGCTCTTCTTGAGGCTTGTGATCGACTTGGCATGCTTGTCATGGAAGAGAGTTTTGATATGTGGAATATGGGCAAGTCAAAGTACGATCATTCTCTTAATTTTGCTGATAACTGGGGGGGAGAGGTTGAGAGAATCGTAGCAAAAGATTTCAATCATCCATCAGTTTTTATGTACTCTATTGGAAACGAGATTCAGGAGCTTGCAGTTCCAGAGGGAGCTCGCCTTAGCAGAAGAATCGCGGAAAAGTTCAGAGAGCAGGATTCAACTCGTTTTGTAACAAATGCAATCAATAGCTTGATGGCTATTGGTAATGAAATTCCAAAGGTAATGAAGGATCTTGGATATATAACTGAGGAACAGATGGAGCAGATGACTTCGAGAGCTCAGGCTGAATCAGGAAGTGGAAATGTAAATGATGTCATCACTCAGTTAATGGGTATGATGAATATGCTTAGTGCACATCCGATGGTAGAAGAGAGATTTAAGGAAACTTATGGTGTTTTAGATCTTGTTGGAATGAACTATATGCGTGGTGCATATCGTCTTCAGGCAGATACTAATCCTAATCGAGTATTCTATGGATCAGAAACATTTAATCCAGATATCGATTTGAATTGGAAAGAGGTAAAGGAAATACCAGCTTGCATTGGCGATTACTGTTGGACTGCATGGGACTATCTTGGAGAGTCAGGGATTGGAGTTGCGGAATACAATGGTATTCATCAATTCCAAAAACCATATCCAGTATATTTAGCATATTGTGGGGATGTGGATATTACTGGCTTCAGACGACCTACTAGCTACTATAGAGAGATTGTATTTGGACTCAGAAAAAAACCATATATTGCTGTGCAGCTTCCAGAATACTATGGTGTTGAAGCTCAGTGTACTCCGTGGGCTACCCGTGATGTAGTGTCAAGTTGGACCTGGAACGGATATGAGGGTAAGCCTTGTGTAGTTGAAGTATATTCAGATGCAATTGAAGTAGAATTATTCTTAAATAATGAAAGTCTTGGTAAAAAGCCTGCAGGAGAGGCGAATAGATTCAAAGCAGAATATGATATTACATATAATCCGGGTACTCTTGAGGCTGTTTCATACTATGAAGATGGAACTATCACACGTGAACACCTAAATACAGCAAACAAGACAGCAGCTATTTCTGCAAATGCTGACCGTGATGCAATTGGTGTTGGTGATTTAAGTTATATTACACTAGAATTGGTTGATGAAAATGGAGTAGTTAATACTTCCGACAATCGCAAGATTTCAGTGACAGTATCTGGTGATGGATATATACAGGGCTTTGGATCAGCTGATTATAAGTCTGAAGAAAACTTCTTCGATGAAACAAGAACTCCGTACTATGGTAGAGCCGTTGTTGCTGTACGTGGAAATAATGAATCAGGGACAATTATAGTAAAAGTAGAAGCTGAGGGATTAGAATCAGCTTTTGTAGAAATTTGTGTTAAAGGTTAAAAAAGGAATAAATTATGAGAACAAATTATAAGTTAAGTGAAGAAACTGCAAAGAAATTTTTGAAGTGTGCTGATGATTTTGTGTGCAACAGTCCAGCTCGCCCAGAGCATTTTATGAAAATTATGAAGGAGCATACAGGTGTTGCTGGTGGTATGTACGGACTTTTAGATGAAAACGGATTAGAGAAGAGAAATCCGGTAATCGTTGCTTTAGGTGATTCAGTCACAGCTGGGCACTTTGAGGGGCTATTTACTCCAGAGCTTATGAAAGAACTTGAAGAGATATATGCACCACTTAGCAATGGTGGAACAATGGCTGATGTAGGCAAGACTATCTTTGAGATGGGCGGCCTTCCTGTAATGGAAGTAACAGATGCTAGAGAAAGCTATATTGAGAAGTTCAGAGATAAGCTTATTGATAAGTACGAATCGACTAGTGTTTCTGTAATCAATTCAGGAATTGCAGGTGATTTCTTACCTTCAATGATTGCAAGAGCTGACAGAGACGTCGTTTCACATCAGCCAGATCTTATACTAATAAATGGGTCATTAAATTGGTTTGACGATCGGATGGGTGATGAGAATGTATATAAGGATTTACTTACACAGTTAGTAAGAGATTTAAAAGCAAAGACAAAAGCTGACATTATTTTGATTACACCTAATGGCGACTTACCATTTAACATGCAGGGATGGGTTACTCCAGAGCCTACAACATGGAAGCGTTGTGAAAAGATTAGAGAAGTAGCGATGGAAGAAAATGTATGTCTCGCAGATGCTAGAGCTGTTTGGGATATGGCTAAAGAGATAGGGCTTGACTGGAAGGAGCTCCTTGCAAATCAAGCAAATCATCCATCAGTAGAAGGCCACGAGGTATATGCTAGAGTACTTATGAAGTTGTTTGAATAAGGGAGATTATAAGGAGTAGCGCAAATGGAATTAAAAAATAAAAATGTTATAGTTGTGAACTTCCTGGCGAGTATGAAAAAATCTCTGTAAAAACGGTTTCCTGTGATGAAGATTGGAGCGGAACACTGAAATTACGATAATTTCAGTGTTCCGACTCTTGGTTTATGTATACGGCATGCCTTTTGGCATGTCAATAGAAGGCGGCTTCTGCCACCTTTTCTATTCGGGCTATGCAATCTTATTCTGGCAACCTGCCTTCGTACATGACAGACAATTCTCCGTACACTTTTCCCCAGTCGCGGATCGGCATTTTCCATTTTTTTGTTGCTTCGAACGTTGCCAGATATAACGCTTTCAGAAGGGGCTGGTCACTTGGAAATACACTGCGCTGACGATTCAGCCTACGGTACATGGAATTCAGGCTTTCGATGGCGTTCGTGGTATAAATGACCATTTGGCTGTGACCTTTTCGCGCGCTTCCAGACCCTTCTTTTCATTAGCAGTGAAGATTATGGGCTGTTTGGCAGCACTTGTCCGGCCTCAGGGAAGCACCGTTCCGGAAGCCAAGGATGCACTCACCGTATTTCGTCGACACTCATGTAAATGACATTTCTCTGCGGTGTGACGTTGCTTCTCTGAAACAGCTCACGGATGTTGACAAATTCATAGCCCTGCTGCTGCAGTCTGGGAATGATCGTCCGAATCGCCTCCACGGTTTGCAGATTATCCTTCATATCGTGAAGAAGAACCATATATCCCGGTCTTGCAGCATCAAGAACGCGCCGGATTCTCTCATCGGTAGAAACCGAGGGCTCCCAATCCTCACAGCCATATGCACAAATGAATGGAAGATCAATCACATCGTACATTTTCTGGTCATAATCAATGAATGGCGGGCGGAAGAATTCCGGCCTTTCTCCGGTGATAGTCTCAATCCGTCTGCTGGTTTCCTCGATTTCATTGGTAATTTCCTCTCGGGAAAGCTTTGGCATGGAGGAATGCGTCAGGGAATGATTTTCAATGGAGCATCCCATGTCATGGGCACGCTTCACAAGATATTCTGTTTCCTCTGTGATTTGCTGACCAATCAGAAAGAAGCTTGCTCTTGCGTGGTTCTCTTGCAGAATGTCCAGTACCTTGTCGGTAATGCCGATGGTAGGACCATCATCAAACGTCAATGCTGCCAGTTTTGGTGTTGCCATTTTTCTCCTTCCTTAGAAGAACCTGATCTTTTTGAGAAATCTGTTTCCAAATGTTCATCCGCTTGTTCAGGAATTCAAATTCCATTCAAAGCGTTGTCTGCAGAGGATTCTGCCGGATAGAAGGTGCAGCCGTGCTTCCCGTGCTCCTTGGTGTAATAGAGGGCCCTGTCGGCATCGGTGAACTGGCTCTTGCCGGGATTCCGGCGATCAGTCAATGCAACGCCGACGCTCAGGGAAATGGCAGGCATGCCATCCTTGGGAATGGAGAGTTCTGCATTAATGATATTGATTTTCTCTGTGATGGTATAGTTGAGATCACTGGTCATTTCGACCATAATGACGGCAAATTCATCGCCTCCGATCCGGCATACATAGTCGATGGTTCGGAAGGTTACTGTCAGAAGATGAGCGACCTTCTTCAGAATTGCATCTCCCATGGCATGCCCATACGTATCATTGACGCTTTTGAAGACATCGACGTCAATCAGAATCAGGGCAAAATTCTTTTTGTCCTGGATGTATAGGTTCAGAATGCGGTCATAAGAGCCACGATTCAGAAGATCCGTCAGAGGATCATGCTCGGCCTGGTGCTTGATGAGCTTCTGGCGTTCTTCGTTTTCCTGATAGATCTTGTTATAGGTGTTCGCAAGAGACTGGAGTTCATTGGCACCGCTGACGGAGAGCATCGCATCGTGCTCGATATCCTTATGGAAGGACAGGAGAGGACGGACGACCCAGAAATGGATCAGCAGGCAGGACAGGAGCATCATGGCGGCGAAAATCATCACACAGGCGATGATGAGCCGGAAAATATGAGAGAAAATGTCAGCAGCGTGATTCTGACGATTGTTGATCTCCTCGGTGAGGGTGTTGATCGCCGCATTCACATCATCGGAAATGATGTCCTTGGCATTCTCATAATCCGTGCCGAAGACGAGCTGCTGTGCCCGCAGCAGCTTCGCCTCAGGAGAAAGAGCGGCATCCTCCGAAGACAGTACCGTGTTCTGCAGCTCCTGCGGCCAGGAGGAGACGTCACTGCCGATGCTCTCCTCCACAAGGCGCATGGAGTAATATTCGGTCTGCATCAGATCGACGGAAGCAGAGAGCGCCGCCTGGAGTGTCTGAATGGCTTCCGAGGAGCTTCCCTCCAGATCTGTGAGATCGCTGACAGCCTTTTCACGGCTTCTGGTGACGTTGGCTTCCTTAAAGTAGGCATCAATGTACTGCGGGTCTCCTGTGGCGGCGGCGAGGCGGACCTGCTTGGTCAGAAGATCGGAGCCCTCCTGCAGTTCGTGCACGGCATTTTCGCAGGAAATATAATCCTGCATGGCAGAACGGAGTACGGTATACTGTGTAAAACCGTAGAGCGAGATTCCGATGCACACACATGCAAGGAAAATGGTAGCAGCAATGCTCCAGCTGCTGACAGAGCGGACTTTTACTTTTCCGGCCATACGGTTGATCTTCTTTCCCATAGATTTTGTACCCTTTGTGGGTTCTGCAGAGCGCGATTGCCCGGCAAAACAGCTCTCTCGCGATCGGAAAGAGCGAACGGCGCATATAAAATATTATAATCACGTTAAACGACGGATTACAAGAAATTTAAACAAATAATGATTGAAATTACGGCAACTTTAAACCCGTATAAAGCGGATAAAAAAGTGAGACAGAGAAGACCAGGAAGGCAGACTCTGTCAGCACCGCAGGGTTCGCATGCAGGTAGCCGGTGGATAATTTCCCATGAAAGTATGATAATTGTTTTATCCGTAATTTAAGAAGGAAAGGAATTCATCATGACACGTGCAATGGCTCTTTTGATCGGATATCTGGCAGGCTGTGTCCTGACAGCTGCCATTGTTGCGAAAAGGAAAACGGGAAAGAGCATCTGGAGCATTGGAACCGGAAATCCGGGGATGGCCAATGTGATGGCGAACATTGGGAAAAGGGAGGGCATCCTGGTTCTGCTCGGTGACATTCTGAAAACGGTGCTGGGGATGGCGCTGGCCTTTGCGCTGTTTGGGCAGGAACTGGGAAGAGAAGCACTTTACTGGTCCGGCTTTGGCTGCGTTCTCGGTCATAATTTCCCGTTCTGGACCAGGGGGAGAGGCGGAAAGGGCGTAACGGTGACCTGCGCATGGCTGATTCTCCTGATGCCGGTCTGGGGCTCCGTTTCCTGTATTCTGGGCGGTGCGGTGACTGTTCTCACCGGGTATCTTCCGCTTGGGGCGGTGCTGATCCCTGCGATCGCGCTTCCCTTTGCGGCCTGGAGGCTGGGACCGGAGGGTGCAGCTTTCATTGCTCTGGGAGAGCTTGTGATGCTCAGCCGGCATTACCGCGGAATTGTGAGAATCCTTCGCGGAGAGGAGGAGCGCAAATTCCGGAAAAATGGTGGCGGAAATGAAGCATAAACAGGAATGAAAGGGAGGAATTTTCGATGTTTCGTACCATGAGAAGATTCAAACAGCAGATTTCACAGGAAGAGTGCATTCAGGTGCTGAAGGAGCAGAAACGCGGTGTCCTCTCCCTTCTTGGAGAGGACGGCTATCCGTACGGCATTCCCATTGACTACTGGTACAGCGAAAAGGACGGGAAGATTTATTTTCACGGGGCGAAGGAGGGCCATAAGATCGACGCCATAAGAGGCTGTGACAAGGCTTCGTTCTGTATTTACGATGAAGGGTACCGGAAGCCTGGGGAATGGGCCCTGAATATAAGAAGTGTGATTGCCTTCGGCAGAATCCGCCCGGTGGAGGACCATGAGAAGTCCATGCAGATCTGTGAAGCTCTCTGTCGGAAATTCACGGAGGACGAGGAGTACATCCGGCACGAAATCGAGCATGCCGGTCCGAGAGTCCTCTGTCTGGAGCTCGTGCCGGAGCACATCACGGGGAAGCTGGTCAACGAATCATAACACGAGAAAGTGGGGATAACAGAATGGATCCGAATAAGTATCATAGAAATGAACTTCTGGCACAGACCGTAATCAAGGGACTGCAGTCCAGAAATATGACCGGGTATTATGCGGCAGATAAGAAGGAAGCACTTCAGAAGGCACTGGAGCTGATTCCGGAAGAGAGCAGCGTTGCAATGGGCGGATGTATGACCGCACATGAAATCGGTCTGATTTCGGCGCTGCAGGAAGGAAACTATCATTATATTGACCGGGACAAGATGGAGCCGCGTGCCAGTCTGATGGCATCCTATGATGCGGATATTTTCCTGACCAGTGCCAATGCCATGACGGATGATGGCGTCCTGGTCAACATCGATGGAAATGCCAACCGGGTTTCCTGCATTGCGCAGGGACCGCGCAAGGTCATTGTCCTGGCCGGCATGAACAAGGTGTGCAGTGACCTGGATTCTGCGATGAAAAGAGCACGCAGTGTAGCGGCTCCATCCAATGCGCAGAGATTCCAGATCAACACGCCGTGCAGGAAAACAGGCAGATGCTTCGACTGCAAAACACCCGATACCATCTGCTGCCAGTTCCTGATTACCCGCTATTCCAAGCACAAGGACCGGATCCATGTGATTTTGATCAATGAAGAGCTGGGGTTCTGAGGCAGCCGCGGATGTCCCGCAGTCAGGCAGTGACGTTCTGCGCCCGGAATTCGGTGGGCGAGACGCCGACAGCTCTCCGGAAAATCCGGCTGAAATAATTGGGGTCCTGATATCCGACGGCAACTCCAATATCCCGGATGGAGATTTCCGGATCGGTCAGAAGTTTTTTCGCCTGGCTGATCCGGAGATTGGTCAGGTACTCAATGAAGGTAACGCCTGATTCCTCCTTGAAGAGCTTGCTGAAGTAATACGGACTGATATTGATGGCACGTGAGACATCATCCAGTGAAATGTCACTCTGGTAATGAGAATCAATATAATTGCGGGCCCGTTCAATCAGAGAATCCGCCCGGGTGCGTGTTTTGGATGCAATTTTCTCTGCGGCCGCCCGGATTTTCGTGATGAACCAGACATGCAGAGAAGGGATGTCACAGGTGGTTGCAGTCTTCAGGTAATCCGCGCGGTCCGTGAAGCGGTAGACGCCCATGCCACCGTCCTCGTAGCTGACATGCTCCGCCCAGAGCACGAATTCCAGTGCCTTCATGCGGACACTTTCTTCATGTTCCTTTGCGTGGACGGTTTCCATCCAGGTGAAAAATCGGTCGGCGGCATCGGTGGCAGCCTCGGTGTTCCCACGTTTCAGATTATCAAAAATCGCATTTTCAATATCAATCGGATAGTCTCCTTCATATTCACAGGCAACCGGCAGATCATCTGCGTGTGCAACCGGGCCGGATCCGGCGGAAAGGCTGCGCAGAGCCTCCTGATAGGAAAGCTTCATTTCAGAAAGCGGCTTGACGTGACCGATCCCGATCCGGAAGGAAACGCCTGTTTTTTCTTCCAGCTGCGAAATAATCAGCCGGACGCGGTCGATAGTCCCAATTCGTTCGTTATAGTCCGGCTCATGTGCGCCGTGTGGAATGAAAACAGGAATTTTGTTCATCATAATCTGTCCGATGACAGCGGAATGGTCGTATTCCTTAATAATATCGCGGATGCGGGAGTAGTACTCCTGAATGCGGATTCCGGTTCCGATAGGGTTGTCCAGCTGAGTGTTGTCACCGCATTCAATCAGCAGGATATAGCCGTAGTCTTCGGTAAGATCCAGAAGATTCCGGTAGCGGTCAATCGTATCTGGCTCATTGTCCTGCAGGAGCAGCGAATAGATCAGACCGCTCTCAATGACGGGAACAACAGTTTCCAGCTTCTCCCAGTTCCGCAGGTCCGTGCGGCGGCGCTCCCGGGAGCGGTCGATTTCGGCCATTGCCTTGTTCATGGCGTCCAGGAAGGTGTCACGTTCCAGCGGTTTGGTCAGATAGCTCATAACATTCAAATCAATGGCCTGCTTGGCATAGTCGAATTTGTCATAGGCGGTCACAACAAGAAAAATCGTGGAAGGGCTGAATTTCCGGATTTCCCGAATGGCCTCTATGCCGTTGATGCCGGGCATCTGAATATCCATCACGGCGATGTCGGGGCGAAAGCTTTCCGCCATTTCGATTACGGCACGGCCGGATCTTGCGGAGCGGATTTCGCAGGAATCATGATAGTTTTTCTCCAGAAGGAAGGTCAGGGAGTCAATGGCAATGCCTTCATCATCTGCAATCAGAACACGATACATATCACTCATTACCTCGTCAATGTTTTCTCTTTCATGAAAGCACCGGATGTGCAAAACGGCAGTTTTTTGCCGGCAGCGCATGGCGCTGGTTACTGTTATTCAGGCATCGGGATATAGAGCAGCACTTCGGAGCCCTTGTCTTTTCCTGCGCTGGTGATGTCGAAGACGTCGTCCTGATCATAGAAAAGCTGCAGACGGCTGACAACATTTCCGAGGCCGACGCCGTTGGTCTCATCGCCCTTCTGACGGATCGGAGCACTGCCGGAGAGAATGGCGGAAATCTGTTCCTGACTCATGCCTCGCCCGTTATCCCGGACAGAAATGGTGATGAGCTTCCCGGTGCGGTAGACAGAGAGGGTAATGACGGCGGGCCAGTCGATGTCTCTGACACCGTGATTGATGGCATTCTCGATAATCGGCTGAAGGATCATGGAAGGAACGGACACATGCACCAGATCATCGTCTATGTGCTTCTCATAGGCAATGGCTCCGGAGAAACGGACATTGATGATGTATACGTAATTGTCCACCAGTGCGATTTCATCGGCGAGCGTCGTGACCTGCCTTTCCCGGTTTGTCTTGGAACGGAAGAAGGAGGCCACATTCTGAAGATACCGGTAGGTCCGCTCTGCCCCCTCCATCATGGAAAGCTGCGCTCCTGCATTGAGAGTGTTGAACAGAAAATGCGGATTGATCTGCGCCTGCAGATATTTCAGCTCTGCTTCCTTCAGATGTGTATTCATGAGGAGCTCCCGCTCCTTCATCCGGTTGGCTGCTTCCATGGATTCCCGGAGTCTTGAAATGTAACTGCGGATGGAAACGACCATTTCATTGAAGGCGGCGCTCACAACGCCCAGTTCATCTTCGGAACGGACCTCAAGGGCAGGAACATCGAAGTTTCCTTTTCCGATTTCTCCGGCCTCGGTGACGAGGGCCTTCATGGGAGCCGTTGCCTGCTGTGTGAAGGTAAAGGTGATGAACAGATTGACGATGGTAATGACGGCAAGAACAGCCATGGAGACGAGCTCCAGGGTGTGCAGCATGGTCCGGAGAAGATCATAGCTGGAGGAGCTGGTCCGCAGCAGCATATTGTTCAGAGAATAAATATAGGACTGCAGATAGCCGTAGATCTTCGTGGCGCGGTCATAATTCTCCTTGTACCGCTGGATGTTGCGGCCGCGCTTGGCAGCCAGTGTATCTTCGCAGGCGGACAGGTAGCTCTCCGAGAGATTCCGGATATCGGCGAAGGCAATCTGAATTTCACTGTCGCTGTCGTAGAAATCCAGACCGTCCAGAGTTTCGTTGTACTGCGTTTCGTTCTCATAAAACTGAGACAGGGAATCGGTACTCTTGGTGGACAGATAGTCGATCATACATCCCTGTACGGAATCCAGTGATCCGGAAAGAGAGCTGATCTGAACATTGGTGTAGAAAATACGGTCGATCATGCGGTCCAGAGCATGATTGATATTGAAGAACAGAAAAATATTGACCAGAAAAATAATTGCCGAGGTCGCCGTGAAGGTGAGGAGCAGCTTTCCTTTCAGGGTAGAATGAAGCCCGTGAACCGCGCGGACGGCAGATGAGAAAAAAGGATGCTTCATGACTGGCGGCCCTCCCCGGTAGAGCTTTCTGTATTCTGCAGATAAGAGTCCAGATTAGCGGCGGTGACCGTGGAAATGTCAATGGAGGAATATTCGGAGAGAAAATCTGAATCCAGATATTCATTCAGATCATCCACAGCCTTTTCTCCGATCTCCTGTGTGGAGACGGCAAGCGTAGCGGGAATGATGCCCTTCTGTAGTGCATTTACAATGGTATCGTTCAGAGAATAGCCAAGAATCTGCACATCCCCCACATGATTGGAGTCCACAATGGCCTGGCAAGCACTGGTGGTGGAGGTTTCATCCAGACAAACCAGAATGTCCGGGAGAGTTCCCGGGGAGGAGGCGGTGAACAAGTCCGCAACCGCCTCGGCAGTGGAGAACATGCCGCTGTCTCCGAGAATCTGAGACGTGACCTGAAAACGACTGGTGCGATGCTGACCCGAGATGTAATCCCGAAGCCCGTTGAGCACGAGATTCTGACCGGTGACATGCTCCTCCGGACTGGCAATCACCAGTACGTGCATGACATTGTCGGTGACAAGATGGCTTGTGATGAATTTGCCGTATTCCTGACCGAGCGTATAGTAGGAAATGCCGACATAGCTCTTTCGGGGAGAGCCGTAGCTGTCGGTGCCAATGCAGATGACGGGGATACCGGCGTCATTGGCATCGCGGATGGCATCCGACATGGCGGTGCTGTCGTCCGCATCCAGAATGATGCCGTCGACCCGGGAGGCAACCGCGATATTCATCAGCTCTGATGCAGGGTAATCAACATCCAGAGTCTTCCCGGTAAATTCCACATAATCTCCGCTTTCGGCAGCGCGGGCCTTTGCGGATTTGCAGACGGAATTTAAAAAGGAACTGGTGCGGTCTCCGATGAGTGCGTAGCGACGGCGATAGGACAGACCGGGCTCCCCGGAGGGCATCAGGGAGCGGACCTGCAGCTCGAACAGGACCAGTGTGCTCACGGTAATAAGGCCAAGAAATGCCAACAGAATCTGTGGAAAATATTTGGAATGAAGAAAATTGTGAAGCCGGGAGGTATTGCCGGTATTTTTTCTGCTTTTCATTTTCATAAGGCCATTATAAGGTAAAATAAATAAAATTGTCCGAAAAAGATTCCGGATTTTCGTGAAAATGGTGATGCCTGGTATGTGCAGGACGGAACATACTGGCAACGAGCTCCGACCGGGATTCATAACGAGTGATTGGCAAACCGCTGCACTCGAAGATGTCTGATGACATCTTCTCCTGCTTAGAGTGCCGCAAAAAACGCGGCACAGAAAGGGAAACATGAACAGAAAATGCAGAGCGGAGAAATACAGAAAAACGATCCGGAAAAGGATGGGGTGCCTGCTGCTGGCCATCCTTCTGACCGGGATGCTGACAGGATGCAGCGGCCGAAGGACAGCGGAGGACCACTCGGTGGGCGAGGAGACAGTCAGCGGCAGGCCGGTGATCGGACTTGTCTTCGACTCCTTTGTCATTGAGCGATGGGAGAGAGACCGGGATGTTTTCGTCTCCATGGGAAAGGAACTAGGGGCGGAGGTCCTGGTGGGAAATGCAAACGGCGAGGCGGAGGAACAGAAGAAGATTATTTCCCATATGATTGACCGGAAGGTGGATGTTCTGGTGGTTGTTGCAGTGGACGGCAGCGCGCTGACGGATGAAGTGGAACGGGCACACCGCGCGGGAATTAAGGTGATTTCCTATGACCGGATCATCAATAACGCGAATACGGATCTGTATATTACCTTTGACAATGAGGCCGTGGGACGCTATATGGCGGAGACCATCAACGAAGCGCTTCCGGACGGAGACACCTATATGAAGGTCAATGGTTCGCCGGAAGACTACAATGTTACGCTCGTAAACCGAGGATTCGATGCAAGCATCCGGAGTGATCTTCAGATGATTGATTCGGTCAGCTGCAGCAACTGGAACGATGAAGAGGCATTTGCCTATCTGACGGAGCATCCGGAGGACATTCAGAATGCGGATGCGTTCATGTGCGGCAATGATGCCATTGCCGGTCAGGTGGTACGTGCTCTTGCAGAGAGAAGAAAGGCCGGGAAGAGCGTTGTGACCGGTCAGGATGCGGATCTGGATGCCTGTCAGCGCGTCGTGGAGGGCACACAGAATATGACGGTCTACAAGCCGATCGAGGACCTTGCGGGAAAGGCGGCCCGCTGCGCGTATGAGATGGCAACAGGAAACAGGCCGGATACGGAGGAGACGATCAGCGACGGAACCTATGAGGTGCCGTACATCGTACTGCAGCCCATCAAGGTCACCGGGAAGAATATGGACAGCACAGTGATTGACAAGGGGTTTCATATGGAAGAGGATGTGTATCTTCATGTCCGTCATGACGAGGGCACAGATACGGATTCGTAGGAGAAGGACCGAAACGGCTTTTTGGCGTCACCGGACAACGCGGTGAGTACGAAGGCACGGATCCGCAGAGTGCAGAGCTGGGTTCCTGGAGCACAGAGCTTGTGAAGAAAATCGCAAAATAAATCCCGGAGAGCAGGACTTTCCTGTTTTCCGGGATTTTTTTAACAAAAATATGCTAGCCTTCGCGGAAGCTGCGAGGATTTTTCTTGTTCAATATGCCCAATAAAACCAAATATCTCATATTTTGGTTATTCAAACAGCATGATAAATTAAGACTCAGCAAGGGGAACAAGGAAGGTTCCCATAAGCTGTTGGGGAAAGGGCCCGATGAGGGCACACGACAAATTTGTATGGAGGGTATGTATTATGAACAAAAAGGTTATCAGTGCATTGCTGGCAGCTTCCATGATGACGACTATGCTGGCCGGCTGCGCAAGCGGCGGATCCGATAATGCGGCAGCAACGGATGCTTCCACGACGGCAGCGACAGAGGCCGCTGCGGATACGGAGAGTACGGATGCGGCGCCCGCAGACAGCACCGGCAAGACAGTCGGTATCTCGATGCCAACGAAATCCCTGGAGAGATGGAACCGTGACGGTTCTTATCTGCAGAAGCAGTTCGAGGATAAGGGCTACAAGGTTGAGCTGACTTATTCCGATAACAAGTCCGCTCAGCAGAACAACGATATCGAAGGACTGATCGCCGACAACGTTGACCTGCTTGTGGTAGCAGCCATCGACGGCGAGGCTCTTTCCCAGGTCCTGGACGAGGCAAAGGATGCCGGTATTCCGGTTATCTCCTATGACCGCCTGATCATGAACACCGATGCCATCAGCTACTATGTATCGTTTGATAACTACACCGTAGGTCAGCTGCAGGGTCAGTTCGTAGCAGACCAGCTGGATCTCGAGAATCAGGACGGACCGTTCAACATCGAGTTCACCGCAGGCGATCCGGCAGATAACAACGCAGGCTTCTTCTTCAACGGCGCAGTTGACGTCCTGCAGCCTTACATCGATGCAGGAAAGCTCGTCGTTCCGTCCGGCCAGACGAAGTTCGATCAGGTTGCAACCGCTCAGTGGGATACCGCAACGGCAATGAAGAGATTCCAGAACATCCTGGGCTCCTATTACAGCGACGGCACGCAGCTGGATGTAGCGCTCTGCTCCAATGACTCCACGGCTCTTGGCGTCACGCAGGCAATCGAGTCCGATTATGCAGGCTCCAATCAGGTTCTTATTACCGGACAGGACGGCGATGAGGCGAATCTGAAGAACATCGTAGACGGCAAGCAGACCATGACGGTTTACAAGGCTGTTGCAAACGAGGCGGTTGTTACCCTGGATCTTGCCACTGCAATGCTGAACGGTGAGACACCGGATGCAACGCTGATCGACAAGTCCGGCTGGGACTTCGACTGTTCCTATGATACGACCTCCTATGACAATGGAACCGGTATCATTCCTTCTTACCTTCTGGTTCCTACCGTTGTAACCAAGGATAACCTGGATGACGCACTGGTTACTCCCGGCTATTACACCAAGGACAGTGACGGATACCTTCATCCGGTAGGATGATGCGGAAGCATCCGGCAGACAACAGGTAATTTCGGCGGGCGGGGCGAAGCTGCCCCGTCCGCTTTTTCCATCGAAAAGGAGGCATTCACTTGGCGGACATTATTCTGGAAATGAAGAATATTGTGAAAGAGTATCCCGGCGTCAAGGCCTTGAACAACGTGAATTTCAAGGTGGAGCGGGGAGAAATCCACGCTCTGTGCGGTGAGAACGGAGCAGGAAAATCCACGCTGATGAAGGTCCTCTCCGGAACCATCCCCTACGGACAGTACACCGGAGATGTCATCTACAACGGAAAGGCATGCCAGTTTCACAGCATCAAGGATTCCGAGAAAATCGGTATTGCCGTTGTGCATCAGGAGCTTGCGCTGATTCCGGAGCTTACGATTGCGGAGAACATGTTCATGGGCAATGAGCGCCGGACGAAGTTCGGAACTCTGGACTGGAACCGGACCTATAAGGAAGCGCAGGACGCGATGGCGCGCGTCGGACTGAAGGAGAGCTCAACGGTTCTGATCAAGGATATCGGCACCGGCAAACAGCAGCTCGTGGAAATTGCAAAGGCACTTTCCAAGGACTGCAAGTTACTTGTTCTGGATGAGCCGACCTCTTCCCTGAATGAAGAGGATACCAAAATGCTGCTGGATATGCTGCTGGACTTTAAGAAACAGGGCATCACCTCCATCATCATCACGCACAAGCTGAACGAGGTTGCATACTGCGCGGACCGCATCACAATCCTGCGTGACGGACAGAGCATCGAGACGATCACGAATCCGGATCACAACATTGATGAGAACCGGATCATCCGTGGAATGGTGGGACGTGAGCTGACGGACCGTTATCCTCAGCGGGAACACAAGGTATCGGATGAGATTCTGTTCTCCTGCAGGGACTGGACCGTTTATCATCCGGTCTATACGGAGAAATGCATGGATGATCATGTCAGCTTCGATGTGCATAAGGGCGAGATCGTCGGTTTCTCGGGCCTTCAAGGGGCAGGACGCACCGAGCTTGCCATGTCTTTGTTCGGAAGAAGCTATGGCTCTCATATTTCCGGTCAGGAGTTCATTGGCGGGAAGGAGGTCCATCTGAAGAATGAAGCGGAAGCCATCGCGCACGGACTTGCCTATGCGACGGAAGACCGCAAGACCAACGGACTGATTCTGGATGAGACCATTGCGCGCAACACGACGCTGGCCCGCATGGACAAGATCTCTTCCAAACGAGGAATTGTCAACGTACAGGAAGAGAACCGGCAGGCGCAGGTATTCTGTGATGCAATGCACACGAAGACCCCGAGTATTCAACAGCACGCGGGAAATCTTTCCGGAGGGAATCAGCAGAAGGTCCTCCTGGCAAAATGGATGTTTGCAGAGCCCGATGTGCTGATTCTGGATGAGCCCACACGAGGCATTGATGTCGGAGCCAAGTACGAGATCTATCAGATCATGAATGACATGGTGGCACAGGGGAAGGCAGTGATTATGATTTCCTCTGAGCTTCCTGAGCTTCTGGGAATGTGCGACCGGATTTATGTCATGAATGAGGGCAGAATCGTAGGAGAGTTCACCGCACAGGAGGCAACGCAGGAGAAGATCATGAGTGCGATCCTCTCGTCAGACACGCAGGCACAAGAGAAAAAAGAAGCGGTTTAATCAGTGGAGGTTATCATGAAAGTAAGTGCATTCATTAAAAAATATACCATGGTTCTGGCCCTGGTTCTGGTCTTTGCCTTCTTCACGTTCCTGACAGGCGGAAGACTGATTCTGGCACAGAATATTTCCAACCTGCTGCTGCAGAACGCCTACGTTCTGGTTATGGCCTGCGGCATGCTGCTCTGCATCCTGACCGGCGGTAACGTTGACCTTTCCGTCGGTTCTACCCTCTGCCTGTCCGCGGCGGCTGCAGCAAAGATCATGGATCTCGGCGGAAGCCCGGCAGTGGCCATTCTGGTATCCATCGCGATTTCCTGCGTCATCGGTATCTGGCAGGGCTGGCTGATCGGCTATGTACACATTC
>ERZ808246.1033-NODE-1033-length-21303-cov-3.731598_pt1 | contig 21303 bp, 18 predicted proteins | sample MGYA00521083_ERZ808246 | MGnify/ENA primary metagenome ERZ808246 (study PRJEB31516, sample SAMN03275577) | gut metagenome | biome: mammalia-associated habitat; material: feces | host: Papio cynocephalus | place: Kenya | collected 2012-07-07 ... | reverse complement strand
GCACTAGGCCCTCTGCAATCGTCGCGTTTTCCTGATGAAAACGCTCCGTTGACAGAGGGTGTTAAGGAATAATTACTCCAAGTGCCTCTAAAAGGTCCGATTTTGGATTTTCAACGTTTCTTGCGTATGGTTTCAGACGGCCCATCCAGTCCTTGACCTGATTTTTTCTGATCTCTCCGTATGGTTTCATACAATCCCTCTCCGGGCCCGCGCGGTATGTAACACACACTAGGATACCTTCACCTCCTGCGGGGTGCGGGCCGATACGGAATACACGTTGACGGTGCGGTCCATGCGGCTGTTGAAGAAGATGCGGTCTCCGGCGTGGGCGTAGATCGGATGCGGGTGGGCGTCCTGGCCGAGCCAGTCGGAGTCGTGACGGCAGAGTGGTACCCAGTGAAGGATGCCCTTCTCCCAGTCGGGCTCGACCTTTGTGATGTAGGCGCCATCCTTTCGGTGCGGATCAGGGCCATTGTCCGTAGAGTTCTCGCGTTCGATGATCTTCTCGCCCGGCATGCGGTAGTAGCCGTCGCAGGTCAGATTGCCGCGGTGGTCCATCAGGAAGTGGCCGTAGGCATTGTACTCATCTGGAAGTGCGATCTCCCAGAATGTGCGGGTCGGCAGTCCATCGGCATCGGTGTTCGTGAAATCGATATCACAGCGCCCGACCATGGCCGGACCGTTCTCATAGCCGCCGTGGTAGATGATGCTTCGGCCGTCATCGGTCCACATCTCATGGCAGACCCAGTCGTTCCGGCTCCGGGCGTGGTCGCGCGTGTTTCCCTTTGTGTCCGTGCCTTCAGTTCGAACATGATAAAACAGATCCTTCCGATGATCGTAGATGTTCACACGACGGATACCGCAGTCAAAGGCCGACCATTCGTGGTTATACATGATGATTTCCGGATCCAGTGGATGGAACTGCACATGCGTGATCCAGCAGTGCGGGATCGTCTTTTCATAGAGCAGCGCACCGCTCTCGGTGTCATAAACACAGAGATAGGAATTCAGGCCTTCGTCCTGTACACGCTGGTCAATGTTGTACTTCGGGCGCTTATCAAGCCCATAGCCCTCCGTGTCCGGATCAAAATCGAGGATGCGCCCGTCGGTCATCGGAACGCAGAGCTTCGTGCCATCGAGACTGACGTGCGTAAAGGCGGTCATGCGGCCCGCCGGTACATGATTCAGAACGGAGACATGGCCCTCCCGGTCGGTACGGCAGATGCAGTCATCCTGGATGTAATACACGCGCTCGCGGATATAATCGAGGCAGACGCTCGCCTTCCCGAGGCCCTCATTCTCGGTGCCATCGAAATAGACGTAGCTTTTGAGGATGCCCTTCTTATTATATGTCAGCTGCCGATCCGTGCCGTGAAACATGTCGCGCATCCAGACATTGGGATGCCCGTCCCGGTCGGAAATCAGGTAAATACGCTCATCGTCCTGACTCAGCGATGAGCAGGTAAAGTACAGGAGCTGGGTGTTGAAGCTGTCTCGGCCCTGTACATCACTTACTAAGGTTCTGCCATTTAATGGTTTCGATGAATTCATGATGTTTTCCTCTTTTCGCCACATGTGAACCCCAGTGGGTCACAGCTTATATGGCTACATGAAATCCAAAAAATCGATTTGCATTATTGAAGCAGATATCTTCGATCACTTCCTTCAGGTTCTGCTCTGAGCCGAAGTACTCACCTCGTTCGCAGAGCTCGCCCAGGTAGTTGCACAGTACTCTCCGATACAGCTCATGACGCGGATAGGAGATAAAGGACCGGGAATCCGTCAGCATGCCGACCGAAAGAGAAACCGGGTAGAGATTTGCACAGCTTCTAAACTGGCGGTCAATGCCGAACTGCTGGTCATTAAACCACCATGGTGCCGCGAGCTGTACTTTCGCTACCGTTCCACTGTCGCAGAAGCCGGCAGCCAGCACCGCCCAGGTTTCGATCTTTGTTCCATCCAGCGGATAGAGCAGCGTCTTTGGAAGCTCGCCCATGATTGTGAGCCGGTTCAGAATTTCGCCGACCGATGTCACCGCACACTGGTCATCCGTGCAGTCAAAGCCCGTGGACTGTCCGACACGCTGAACGCCCGTCGTATTCGCATCAAGGTACGTGCCGATATGGAGCTGCATGACGTAGCCCTCTCTATTGTAAAGGCGTCCCATCTCCACGAGAAATGCACTCTGGTACTGATCAATTTCATGTGCAGTGAGCATTTCATTTCTGCGTGCCTTCTGGAAGATTGCTTCAATGTCCTCCTCAGTATAATCCGCCCAGGTAAAATATGGAATACCGTCATCTGAAACCGTGGTACCGGTTGTTTCACGGAAGTACTGAAGTCGCCGGTCGAGCGCCTCCAGCATCGTGTGGAAGCTGACAATGTCTACATCTGAAGCTGCTGACAGCTTCTGCAGATACTCATCAAAGGTATCTAGTGCCAGGAACATCGCCTTATCCGGGCGGAAGGCTGTAATCACGCGCACCTTACAGTTCGGATCCTGCTGCAGCAGCTTATGATAGCGAAGATCGTCAATCGGGTCCTCCGTGGTTGATACAAGGCGCACATGACTATGCTCCATGCACCACTGACGGGTCATATGCTTCTCGCGAATGAGGGCCTTCGTTTTCTGATAAATTTCTTCTGCATTTTCTTCGCTCAGCGGTTCATCGATACCGAAATATCGCTTCAGCTCAAGCGCACACCAGATATAGATCGGGTTTCCAATCATCTTCGGCAGCACCTTTGCAAAGGCGAGATACTTTTCGTGGAAGGAGGTCTCCTTTCCCGTGATATATTTTTCATCGATTCCGAAAGTACGCATCGCACGCCACTTATAGTGGTCACCTTCGAGCCACATCTCACCTAAGTCCTCGAATTCCTTATTTTCGTACATGTCCTTCGGCGAAATATGGCAATGATAGTCAATGATCGGCAGCGATTCCGCATAGCGATGGTAGAGCTCACGCCCTGTTTCGTTTGTGAGAAATAATTCTTCTGAAAATGTATGATGTAATTTCATGATTCATTGTCTCCTTAAAAACCGATCAATGCACCGCCGTCCACCGGGATGCAGGAGCCGGAAATATAACGTGCCGCCTTACTGCACAGGAATGCCGTGACCATACCGATATCCATCGGGTCGCCAACGCTCTTTGCCGGGATACGTCCCATGATTTTCGCAAGCCGTGGTGGGTCGTTGTCCACTGCCTTATGGAACATCGGCGTATCAATCCAGCCTGGTGCAATCGCGTTGACAGTAACGCCATATTCGGCAAGCTCTGCCGTCAGTACATGAATCATGCCGAGGAATCCTGCCTTCGCCGTCGCATAGCCGCACACCTGCGGTTGTCCAATGTACGAGGTCATCGAAGCCTGGAATATGATCCGGCCATGCCGCTGTTCTTTGAAATATGGTGCTACCGCCTTCGACATGGCAAAGGAACCAACCAGGTGAACATCCAGCACGGACTTATAATCCTCAACCGTCATGTCCCAGATAAACTTCTTGCAGTGGTTCCCCGCATTATTTACAAGGATTGTGACCTTTCCAAAATCCTTTACAACCTGCTCCACCAGAGCCGGAGTAGTTTCCGTATCTGTAATATCATGCTGGTAATAGCGTACCCTGTCTCCAAACTCGATCAATGCTTCTGCCGCTGCTTCCGGCGCTCTCGAGGCCACTACGGCAACCTCTGCGCCTGCGGATATCAGGCAGCGGACGATGGCCAGCCCAAGTCCCGAGGCTCCACCGGTTACGATGGCCACCTCTCCATGTAAATCATACCAGCCCTGCATGCTGAAACTTTTCATCTCTTCTTCTGTGAATGCCGACATATTTGATCCTCCTTCGGATATACACTTCATTTCTGCTCTACTGCTCACACACCTTCGGCGGAATGTTCTTATCCTGATATTTATACGGAATATAGAACTCCTTGTGACCCATGGCCTCCGATTTACTCAGCTCTCCAGCAGCGATGTCCACCACATGCCGTGCAAGCTCTTCTGCCATTCCATCTCGGCTCTTTACACCTGCAAGAATCGGGCTTGCATCAAATTCCATGTCTTCGGACATCCGTTCAAAGGTCGCATGGTTTCCTGTAATTTTAATACATGGCGAAACTGCACTGCCAACGACACTCCCACGCCCGGTCACCAGAAAAACGATATGTGCGCCACAACTGATGAGATCCATGAGTCCTTCATTATCATTCGGATTTGTGATACCAAACTGCATCCAGTATGAATCCGGCGTGGAATCGAGGAGCCATAGGCCCGGCCTCGTCGGCGGTACCGCCACCTTCGTCACGCCCTGAATCGGTCGTGAGCCGCTTTTTACAAGTGCGCCCATCGATTTTTCCTCGATGGTGGTAAGCCCTCCTGCAAAATTACCTGGGCTGATGGAGTATTGCCGCACGGATTTACAATAATCAAGCATCTTGTCATAGGTATAGGCAAGCTGCTGCCTGACCTCCTCACTTACGCCACGGCTCACCAGCATATCCCGAAGACCGATGGCTTCCACGATCTCCTCAAAAATCGCAGTGCCGCCAAGGTCCACGAGCTTATCATAAAAGCGTCCGACGACCGCATTGCCCGCAAGCCCCGAGGTATAATCGGAGCCACCACATTCCGCACCGATCACAAGATCTCGAAGGTGCATTTCTGCGCGCGGCGTATCCTGCAGCTGCTTCCGTGCCCACTCCACCCAGGCAAGTCCTTTTTCTATGGTGCTTCGGGTCCCGCCCTCCTGTTGGATAAACATCCAGTGGCTAAGCTTCCCCTCCTTGGTTGCGATATCCGCAAGCCACTCCGGCTGGATATACTCACATCCCAGCCCTATTGCCAGTACGGCACCGATATTTGGATGTCGGATCATGCTGATGAGCATATTGACCGCATACTGGTTATCCGTACATCCCGGAAAGCCGATGAGCTCCACGTCCAAATGATTCGCACGCTCTACGATCTTTTGTGCTACAAACTCCGCGCATTTCACGGTATAGATGACCAGCACCCGATTGCGAATTCCGAGCCGCCCATCTTTTCTCTGGTATCCAAGCCACGATAACTCTTCCAGCTTCTTTGTTGTGTCTATCCTACTCATATTTCGTGTCCTTCGGTGCTCCTGTCACCGCATCCAGATGGCTCGAACGTTCATCATAATTCGAGTGCATCACATGAAGGTGCACCCATGTTCCCTGCGCAATATCCACACTTGCACTGCCGATGACGACACCATACTTGATGATGGGCTCTCCATTCTTTAGATTTCGAAGTGCGATCTTATGCCCCACTGGAATGGTATCGAGTGCGACAAGATCCTGTGCACTAGCTTCACCAATGATTTCGGCCCGCTCACCCTTCGGAATTTCCGTCAGGGCCGTAGCTACATTATCTTTCGCATCAATTTGGAAAACCCGGTAATCCATCATTCCTCTCCTATTTCTTAAGCAAAAACAGGATGCGATTGCAAACGTTCTGATCTCGAATCCCCACAATCGCATTCTTTATCACTTACAGAATGCCAAACTTCTCAAATGCAGCCGTCGCCGTCATGCCACCCTCGATGGCCTTCCGCACCAGCTTCTCACCTGCTGCTTTCTCGAGCGCCTTCTCGATGACCTCGTCCTTCACTTCCTTCGGAATGACCAGAACACCATCAATATCGCCGAAAATGAGGTCGCCATCGTGAACCGTTACCTGTCCAATCTCAATTGGGCAGCGATACTGGAACACATAGGTACGAATCGAGCTGTCCTGTGCCCAGGCCGCACGGCAGAAAACCGGGAAGTTCTGGCTCAGCACCTGTGGCGTATCTCTGGAATAACCGTCAAGAACCGCTCCCACGGCACCTCTCGTCTTCGCCGTCGCTGTCAGGAGTTCGCCCCACAGTGCCGAATTATGTGCACCCGTTGCGACGTAAATTTCATTTGGCTGCAGCTGATCCAGGGCCTCTGTAAGAAGACCAAACGGCTTCTTCGGCGGTTCAAATACATCATTCTCCAGCACCGTACACGCATAGCCTGCAATTTTCAGACGATTGTCCGGCTCGGCGCGGTCAATGTAGGCATCCGCCGGAACCATCGCTTCCAACGGTCGAATCTCTGCCGGTAAAAACTGATGAGAATAGCCCATCTGGTCGAGAATATCCCCAACCACCGGGGTATAGAGCTTTTCCTTCATCAGCGCAAACATTTCTTCATCTGTATTCCATTGCTTTTCCATCGCGTCTTTCCTCTTTTCTTAAAACTTAGCCATACAACATATTTGGCAACCACATAAAGCTCTGTGGAAAATATGTAAGTACAATGAGTGCCACGAACATCGTGATATAGAACGGAATCATGGATTTCGCGAGCTTTTCAATCTTGATACCTGAAATCGCAGAACCGATAAAGAGCGTAGAGCCTACCGGTGGTGTCAGAAGGCCGATGCCAAGATTCAGTACCATCACCACACCGAGATGAATCGGTGAAAGTCCCAGTGACATCCAGATTGGAAGAATCACCGGTGTCAGCATAAGAATAAGGCATGCCATCTCAATCAGACATCCAAGAACAAGCATCAGCACATTCAGCATAATCAGAATGATGATCTTATTGCTGGTCAGACTAAAGAGTGCCTTGGTGACCGTCTCAGGAACCTTCAGATATGTTAAAAGATAGGTAAATGCACCAGAAACGCCAATCAGAATCAGGACCTTGCCAAGCGTCATCGTGACATTATTGAAGATATGTGGAATATCCTTAAAGGTGAAGCCCTTATAAATGAAGAGACCAACGACCATCGACCATACCACGGCAACCGCTGCGGACTCGGTAGTTGTAAATACGCCTGCAATAACACCAACGACCACAATCAGCACTGCAAGAAGTCCCCAGATCGCTTTCAAAAATGCCTTTCCACATCCCTTCAGGCTGAAGCGGCCAGTGACCGGAATATTATGCTTCTTGGAATAATAGTAGGAGTAAACCATCAACACGATGGAAAGCACCGCGCCAGGAACATACCCTGCAACAAACAGCTGACCAATGGAAACCGTGGTCACACCAGCGGCCGCCAGTGTAAAAATGACCATGTTCTGAGATGGTGGAACCAGAATACCCTCTACAGAGGAGGCCATCGTAAGGCAGGTGGAAAATGGACGATCATAGCCCTGCTCTTCCATCATTTTGATTTCAATAGGTCCTAAGGATGCACAGTCCGCACTGGAGGAACCAGAGATTCCGCCAAAGAAAAACGATGCAACGATATTGACCATGGCCGCGCCACCGCGTACCCAGCCAACCAGCTCCTTGGAAAAGTCAATCAGCGTGTCGGTTACACCACCGGCCCCCATCAGTTCTCCCATCGTAATAAAGAACGGAACTGCAAGTAAGGTATACGAGTTCAGGTTGGACACAAATTTGAGTGCCATCTGCATTGGATTGATGCCTAGATAAAAGAAATCCACCAAGGATGCAATTCCTATCGCATAGACGATCGGAACTCTTAAAAACACAAGTGCTATAAAAATAACCAGTAGTAAAATGCTTGCAATTACGGTTGTACTCATAATAATTTCGGTGCCTCCTTATGTGAAAGTTTTGTCGTCCACTGTGTAATGAGTGCCAGAATGTAAAGCACGCCCGTCACTGGCATGGAGGCATACATCCATTTGTATGGGATGTTCACACCAGCCATCGTATTGGTTCTTGCCTGCACCATCAGCTGATATCCGTACATCACCATAAAAATGGCAAAGATCAGTACACAGGCCGTCGCGAGAACATCCGTTGCCAGAATGCCGCCCTTCGACATTTTTTCATCAAACATCGTCACCTTTAAGTGCTCATCTGTTCGAAGCACCAGGGCCGATCCCAAAATACTCATCCAGGTGAGAATAAACAGTGAGAGCGGTTCTCCCCACATCGGTGAATCATGTAAAATATAGCGTCCAATAAAAATGTAAAATACGATGGCAATGAGTACCGCGAGAAGAATGGCGCATGCATACTTCACCACGCTAAATATCATCTTATCAATCGGATCCCATACCTTTTTGAATTTTTCAATTCCCGTCATAAAGTCTCTCCTTTTTGAATCTCTGTTATGATCGCAGCCCTGCCAGAAGCAACGGTTTTCCTACATTTTCAGTTTAAAAGAGGGTACTGCAATTCTTACAGTACCCTCTTGCAGTCCGTTACGTTCTGTCCATGTATGTCATTATTTCATTAATACGTTCCGGCAGCCAGCTTCTTGATGATCTCCTGATCATCTGCAGAGTAGGTAGCATAGACGTCCTGAACCGCCTCCTGCCACTTATCAAGATCTGAAACCTCAAGCTTCGTCACACCCTTATCTGCAAAGGAGTCAAAGCTCTCCTGCTCCTGCTTCTGGTTGTACTCATAGCAGGCATCGGATGCAACCTTGGAAGCTTCCTGCATCCATCCCTTCTGCTCATCAGTAAGAGAATTCCACTTATCCTTGTTCATCAGAATCACGCCACAACCAAAGGTATGTGCATCGGTGATGAAGTACGGAGCAACCTCATTGAATGAGTTGGAAAGATAAGAAGTAACGCCATTCTCTGCGCCATCTACGACGCCAGACTGAAGTGAGGTATACAGCTCTGAATACGCAATCGGTGTAGCCGAAGCACCCAGTCCCTTCATCGTGTTTACCATAAGATCGGTCTCTGGCACACGAATCTTTAAGCCCTTCATCTGATCAATCGTAAAGGAAGACGGTTTTCTAAGCTTGTTGTAGGTGCTCTCGGTGATAAACAGGGATCTCGGTCCCTCAACTAGCCATCCAAGCGCCACATATCCACAATCGTCCTTGTCTACCGAATCCAGCATTTCCTGACCCAGAGAGGACTCCGCCATATCATGGAACTGTGTCATATCCTTAAACAGATAAGGAAGACCCGTTAAGCCAATGGTTGGCGCACCATAGTTTGGAAGTGAGGATGCATTTCCACGGAACATGTCCAGCGTTCCCATCTGAATGCCCTGCATAGAGGTTTTCTCATCTCCCAAGGTGCCATTCGTATACAGATCTACCGTGATCTGTCCACCTGACAGCTCCTTGATTTTCTCCTGGAAGGCCTTTGCACCTACAGTTGCACCATAATCATCTCCGTTTACTTCGGACCACTTAAGAACAATGCTGTCTCCAGATACTGCCGGTGCCGCCTCTGTTGTTTTTGTTTCCGTCGCTGCGGTACCGCCCGTAGCCGCTGTGGTTGCCTCTGGTGCCTTGCTCGATCCACATGCAGCTAATGAAAGTGCCATTAGCCCAGCCATTGTCATCGCTACCCATCTTTTTTTCATTGTACATTCCTCCTGGTTTTTGATGCATCGTTGCACCTATTATTCAGTACACTGTTCCCCTTTTTTCAAAAACGCACACCACTGTCTGATTACTTGTAAAACGTTTTTGTAAAGCTGATATCTAAACGTTATCATCGAAGCTGCGCTTTGTCAATATTTTATCCATTTTAGCTTTGTTTATATCATGTTTTTGTGCATTTCGTATATTTTCAGTGATTATTTTCATATAAGCGGCTGATTCGCAACTATAATTCATTACTATTATTCATTTTTATGTTGAATATGCTATACTTTACTAAAACGTTTTTATGGCAGTGTCTTTGCTGCATCGTTCTGTATTTCGGAGGAGATAAATGATTATTACTAAATTTGAATCCTGGTGGGTTGAGCGCGGCAAGTGCCTGTTTGACGAAAAGCGCCAGGGCGGTGCCAAGATGGGCTGGGATGTTCTTGTGATCAAGCTTACAACCGATACCGGCATCGAAGGGATCGCAACCTGTATGGCTGCACGCTCCGGAGCTGTTTCAGAATCTTATTTAAATGAAACCGTCGCTCCTGTTGTACTCGGAAGAGATCCGCATGATCGTGAAGCCATTTTCCAGGAGCTCTGGATCATTGACCGTCACGAGGCCTTTTTCCCAGTATTTCTGCCTGGTCCTGTGGATGTGGCTCTATGGGATATTTGTGCAAAGGAAGCAAAGCTTCCGCTTTATAAATACATCGGTGCATATCGGGATAGTCTCCCAGTATATGCCAGCTCGAATTTCCTGCCAGGCATTCAGGATTATGTAGATGAGGCGCTCTACTATAAGAGCAAGGGCATCAAGGGCTATAAGATGCACCCAGCCGGACCGATGGAATTCGATATGCAAGTGCACCAGGCCGTACGTGATGCCGTCGGCCCAGATTATGCGCTGATGACCGATCCGGTCGGAGATTATACAATCGACGAAGCGGTTCGTGTCGGCCGTCAGCTGGAACGCCTGAACTTCGAGTGGTTTGAAGAGCCATTCCGCGATTTCGAGCTCTATAAGTATACGGAGCTCTGTAAAACGCTGGATATCCCGATTGCAGCCACTGAAACGACCCGCGGTTGCCACTGGGGTGTGGCTCAAGTCATCAATCAGCACGCTGCTGACATTGTTCGTGCCGACGTATCCTGGAAGGATGGTATTACAGGCACTCTGAAGATCGCACATCTTGCGGAGGCCTTTGGACTCAATGTAGAGATTCATACCACCACGATGAACTACATGGATATGGCAAATCTCCACGTGAGCTGTGCCATCAAGAACTGTAAATACTTCGAGTACTTCGTACCGGAGGACAATTATCGCCTGCCGATGAAGGGCGACCTCCCGATCGACGAAAATGGCATCATTCATGTCCCAAAGGATAAGCCAGGCGTCGGTGTCGAGCTGGACTGGGATCTGATCAAGCATGCATGCCATAATTACATCTGCCAGGAGTATAAAGGTTAAAAACAGAATAGGCAGCAATCATTATAAACAAACGAAGGAGCTTTTTATGGGAGATTTACAGGGATTAGCCGGCATCGTCACCGGCGGGTCGAGTGGCATCGGCCTGGACATTGCAAACCAGCTCGCACTTCAGGGAGCGACTGTGTATATCATTTCGCGGACAGGGCACGTCAAAGAGGGGTATCCGGAGAGTGTTCCAGGTACCATTCACATTAAAGGCGACATTACAGATAAAGCCAGCATGGAAAAGATCGTTGCAGAGCTCGCCGAAAAGCACGGGGGCCGCCTTGATTTCCTCGTAAACAATGCAGGGGCCACCTATAAATGTGTGGCGCAGGATATTCCAGAAGAGGAATTCGATCGTGTGCTGAACACAAATGTAAAATGCGCTTTCCTGATGTCGCAGATCCTCTACCCATATCTCAAGAAGAGCGAAAACAAGGGACGCATCATTAACATCTCCAGTATGAGTGCACATTTAGGCTTCACACTGGTCGTTCCTTACTGCACGAGTAAGGCGGCTGTGCTAGGGCTCACACGTGGCCTTGCCATTGAATGGGCAAACGACAATATCACTGTTAATTCTATTGCCCCAGGCTGGTTCCACAGTAAAATGCTAGATGAGGTCATGGATGACCAACGGCGACAGCAGATTTTGAACCGTATTCCAGTGCACGATTTTGGTGACACGAAGGATCTCGGTGCACTCGCAGCTTTCCTAATCGGTCCGCATGGATCCTACATCAACGGACAGGATTATGCCGTTGATGGCGGTACACTGGCCTACGGGTATTAATTTTTGCTTCTACCTCATTTTATTATCCTTCTATGCGCGAAAGGGCCCAGACAAGTTCATGTCTGGGTCCTTTCCCTTGATTCCTCGTACAAGATATCACTGTCGCTCATTCTGCCTAAAATGCTTTTTTCAGCATTTCAATCTTTCCGCAGCGGCTCTATGACGCATTCTTTTCATTAAGCGCTTGTTACATCAGCATAACACCACTTGTGCCATGCTCATACATGGCAAGATTACTCTTAAATACGACATCTGCACCCACATAGATTTTTTCCGGCGGCGTAGTGCCATTAAAATAATCCACCAGGGATCGAAGCCCCATGAGCCCCTGTGCATACGGATTTTTCTGAATGACATTATTGATCACACCCGCATTCAGGCGTTCAATGGTTTCCTTTGAAATATCCGAACCAACCGCATACAGTTTATCTTTCTTCCCAGATTCTTCGAGTGCTCTGCCGAGCAGGATCGTTCCCTGTGAGAACACCGCTCCACAGGCCGCAATGTCCGGGCGCATCAGTTCTCGAAGGATATGAATGTAATTGATTTCATCCATCGTCCAGGAAAAATCCTTATATACCAGATTTTGAAGATGGTTTTCTTCAAGATACGCGTCAAAACCACGAACCACCATGGAATGACTCAAATATTTCGGATTTCCAGCGCAAAGAAAGAAGCTCCCATAGGATGTTGTCCGGCTCGTCATAAGTTCCGCCATGGTTCGCCCAATGACATCATAGTAGGGCTCTACACACGTAAGATATTTCGTTCCTCTACGCTCAGAATTAATAAACGTGACTGCCACACCATTCCGCTCCATCCGCTGCCAGTCATCGTCATCCAGCAGGTCAATATGTCCAACCGTTAGTAAACCCTCGATCTGTCTATTTGCAATTCTCTCTTTCAGCTCCGATTTGACATCCAGTTCATTATCATCTGAATATGGGAGTTCTATATAATTTGCAGCATCTGGCTGCTGCTCCATAAAGTCATGAATTCCCTTCCAAATCGGCGGATAAAAGTAGCGATTGCTTCCATGCTCGCTCGGAAGTGCGATCACAATCGTCCGTGGCTTTCGTTTCAATGATGACGCTAGGACATTGGGCCTATATCCCAGTTGATCCGCAACCTCCTGTATATGTTGCCGTGTTTCTTCGCCAACGCCTTTTTTTCCATTTAAGGCAAGATGTACCGAGCTAATACTAACGCCAGCCTTTTCTGCCACATCCCGAATAGTGATTTTTTGATTCATTGCACATGTCCTTCTGATTCGGTTCACGCCCATCACTCCGCTTAAAATACGCCAGAGCTTCAAATGATTCTTACCATAAATATATGTTAGCATTTTCCAGAGTGGTTTTCATCTCTGTCTTTATTGATAACCAACTTGCTTTTTCCAGTTGACTTTTTCTCCTTATCTTTTTATAATCTTTGCATTCTGTTAACCATATAAATCGTGTTGGTTAACAAAGTGCATATAAAAGTGCATTGATACCGCTTGGTATATCATCCAAAGCCACTTCATGCACGTTTAGCAAACAATAGTACATTCTGCCGAAGCCACACGAAAGGATCTCTCATGAATACTTTAAACACAAAAACCCTCACCCTGACTGCTTTATGTGCCGCACTGCTCTGTGTGCTGTCACCGATGTCCATCCCGCTTCCGGGTGGTGTCCCGATTTCACTTGCGACCCTGGCGGCAGCCTTTGCCGGTGCACTGCTCGGACCGAAGTACGGAACACTTTCGGTACTCCTTTACCTGCTGCTCGGTGCTTTCGGTCTTCCGGTTTTTGCGGGTTACAGTGCAGGACTTAGCTCCTTTGTAAAACCATCCTCCGGTTACCTCATCGGCTATCTTTTCCTGGCCTTCCTGACTGGCCTCATCTATCACAACTTCGGTCATACCCAGAAGGGCGTTGCAAAGCTGATCCTGCTGTTCGTAGCCCAGCTCGCCGGTGAAGTTGTGCTCTATATCTTCGGAACCGCCTGGTTTATGTACCTCATGGGAGCACAGGGCAATGCTGCCCTCGCGACACTGGGTGGCGCACTTGGTGCCTGCGTGATTCCTTTTATTCCTGGTGACTGTGCAAAGATGATTGTGGTTTGCCTCATGATCCCAGCGCTTGAAAAGGCACTGAACGCCGCAGGTCTTCAAGTAAAGGCCGCTTGATTTATGGCCGATCCTGCCTGCCCTGTTCCTGATTTCATCTATTCATTTTTATTCAGAAAGACGCCCGGTCCTGTTTGTGACCGGGCGTCTTTCGATATGCAGGCTTCCCCCATAACAGTTAAGCCTTACCTCTTTTTATACAGCACGAGCTCCGGGTTCTTGCCATCCGCTTCATAGGTACACACCAGAATGAAATCCAGCCCCGCAAGCACGCCGAAGCAGCGCTCTCCTCCAAATTCTGATGCTACCTGCGTTCCGAGATAGGTTTTCTGGTCATTCAGGAATTTCATCTTCTGTCCATTTGGAAGTGTATATTCGAGATTCACATACTGTCCGACGAGTGCATGGAGCTTCTCAATTTGAGGTAAGCCTTCGATGTGAAGAGCATTGATTTCGCAAATCAGTTGGCGTTTGAATTCCTCAAACTCTCCATGGTCACTCAGCTCTTCATATCGCTTCCAGTAGTCCAGTGTTGGCAGCATTTTCTCCATATAGCTGCGTGCCTGCTGCTCTGTAAAAGAATCACTCACCATGTTTTTCACGCACACATCGATGAGCTCATTCATGTCATGATAAGTATAGGTCCCATCGGCAAAGCACCACTTACAGTAGTCTTCATTCATCGAACCATCCTCATTATGACTGATGATGGCATCCTCCAGCGGCATTCCACAGCATTGACAGATCAGTTTCCGTGGCGAGCCGAGAAGCGTGTTGATGGAGACATTGAACTCCTTCGAGAGGAGCTTCAGTGTCTCTGTATTCGGAATCGTCTCCCCCGTTTCCCAGCGTGACACCGCCTGCCGCGTCACCATCATGCGCTCTGCAAGCGCCTCCTGAGAAAGGCCTCGCTCCGTTCGCATCTTCAGAATAACATCCTTCGTTTTCATCCCCTTCACCCCGCTTTTCTGATTTCATGAGTCGTCCATACACATAGCTTATCAGAGTAGAGTGGATTCGAAAAGCAACGCGTGGTTGCGAGGCTTTTGTTTATATTTTATTCTTTTGGTTTTATTCTTTTCTCAATGATACAGTTGATGCGGATGGTCCTACTATGGTATAATTATCCCATCTTAGGAGGTCGCCTATGCCACATATTATTCCAATCAAAGAATTAAAAGATACAAGTAAAATTTCAGACTTATGCCATACATCCTCGGAACCCATCTATATCACTAAAAACGGCTATGGCGATATGGTTGTTATGAGCATAGAAGTATATGAATCCATGGCGAAAAGAGACCAGATTTATAAAGCCCTCGAGATCTCCGAAAAGCAGGTCGCCGAAGGAAAAACCCGCTCGGCCGAGGATGCCTTATCGAGTCTACGAATGAAATATGAAGTATAGAATCATAATCACTTCCCACGCAGAGCAGCAGATCGACCGTTGTCTGCAGTATGTTTCTCTACTTCTCTCTATAGTAAGCAGGGCGCTTCTGCAATTATTGATGACGTCGAATCTGCTTTTCGCACTCTAAGAATATGCGCAGAATCCTTTGCATATTGCGAAGATCCTCATCTTCGATCGAAGGGATATCGAAAGTTATCCCTGGCGCAGCATGATTATATACTAATATATCGAGTCTCTCTTGATGTTGTATATATCATGGGATTTTTTCATATGAGAGAAAATTATCATATAAAACTCTAACAGAAACGCCCGCTGTTACAATCAGCGGGCGTTTTCTTTAGAGCTTTATAGATTTCACAAAACTGCTCTTTTTATCACAGTGACATTATCCTTTTCGCAATGTCCCCCATTTCCCAGACTCTGACATTATCTGCGCATTCTCTCGCCATTCTTTTTTTGACTGATTTTCTCAATTTTGACGCAAACAACCTGCTTCCACACATCATGACATATCTCCACTACTAGAATTCCGACTCAGAATCATCAAAATCATGTCCCTTGCGCTACCAAAATAATGTCACGAATCTTCAACATCCCTTTTTTGCGAAACAGGATAATGTCACACTCGCTTCAGCAATGCTCTTTGCGAAATCCGCATAATGTCCTGGGATTAAAAAAAGAACCCTTTTGCGTCAATTTTTCAAAACGGTAATGTCTTCACCCTCTGTCCTTCCCTGTTTTGCGAAAACAGCCGAGAAACAGCCATAAGGATCTCCCTTGATGCCAGGACACGATTTCCGTTCAGCTAAATTACACATAGGAAGATTCTGCTTTTTTCTGAAGGCGGATGATCACCGTGCCAAAGCTCAGCTCGAAATCACCCTTCCGCCTTCGAGGACATCGAGGTAAGCACCATCATCGCAAATACAAGTGCGAAGCCGAGGCCATCCCAGAACGTGAATGGCGACCCCAGAAACAGCGTGCCAATGATGGCGGCCGAGATGGGTTCACTGAAGCCGAAGAGGATGGCCTTATCTGCGCCGATGAGGCGCACACCGGTCATATAAAATGGAAACGCCATGACATTTCCGATCAGCACAACTCCCGCAATGCCGAGAATCCCCAGCACGCTTGGTACATAGTGCCAGGTCCATACATGGAATACAAAGAAGAAAAAGATCCCGCCCATCAGAAAGGCCCATCCCTGAAGCATCAGTACAGAATACTTCTGCATCAGATGACGTGGCGCTACATTATAGATCATGACCGTAAACGCACAGATCACGCCCGTCAGGATTGCAGCCGGAGATACTGCACCTCCAGCTTGGGCTGCAGCACCAACACTACTTGCATCTGCAGCGCCTCCGGCCGCTTCTGCAGCTCCCACAGCCGTCGTCGAAGTACTTCCCAGAAGCCCTGCAAAATTGCCATGTGTCGTAATCAGTGCCACACCAAGAAGTGCCAGGACAATGGAGGTAATTTCCAGCGGCCGAGGGCCACGCCGCGCCATAAAACACGTCACCATCAGGATAAAGATCGGGGACAAATCCTGCAGAATGGTCGCCACCCCAGCCGTGGAGAGCATGATGGTCGTAAAATAGAAGAACTGGCACATGCTGACGCCAAAGAGACCATAGATGATGAGTTCAATGCACTCCTGCCGGTTTTTCCATGGAGCGATCACCTGCTTTCCACTCTTTAAAAAGCTATACGCCAGCAGAATGATACCCGCGAGCCCCAGTCGAATCGGCACCAGCCAGCGCGAATCCATCCCCTCATAGTCAAAAAGGTACTGCCCGATCGACCCAGACACACCCCAGCAGATCCCGCCGAGCAGCGTAAACAGAATTCCCTTTACTTTCTCGTTCATTTCATAACCTCATCTGATTTGTTTTCACCTTATTGTTCAGTTCAAAATCTCATCTGATTTTTATCCGATTGCAAACAATCTTCCGAAATTTTAGCACACTCTCACCACAAGCTGTAGTCCCTGCGTATTCATGTGCCGCATAACTTCCAAGCGAATTTCTCGCCCATCCAGTCGAAGTGGCAGCGCAATCCCCCTCTCCATTTCAGCGTACTGCCTTCACAGAATCTCCACATTATTTCTCCTTCATTTTCAAGGCCATTTCAGCTTCCCGTGATATTTTACAGCTATCCAATCGGTACGAGATGTCCACTGAGAGCCTTCGATATTGAAATCGATATACGCTTCCAGACCCCCCGCAGCAAAGACAGGAAACATGAAAGCCTTCATTTCTTTGCTGCCCAACCGATGGTAAATGCAAAAAGTCATTTGCTCTTACAGCGATTACGTGAAGCACAGGGGCCTACAGACCATTCGTTTCTGTTCTTCCCACACAGCTCCAGGAGCTTTGAAAGGAGATTCTTATGTATAAAAAGAAAAAGGTCCTTGCATTATGCCTTGCAGGCTTATGCAGCACAACCACCATTTCAAACATTTACAGTGCCTCTGCCCTCGCCGCCACATCCCAGTCTGGCGCGGCCTCGGAAACGACTGCCGCAACGACGGCTGGCAAATCCGGCAGCGCGGCCTCCACTGCCGGTGGCAATCCACCTTCCGGTGAAACGCCACCAGCAAAGCCAGACGGTGACAGCAGTGGAAATCCACAAAACGGAAACGGAAATCCACCTTCCGGCGAAAACGGAAAGCCCGGAAATTCGTCCGATCCGACCAGTAATCCGCATTCGGATGCCTCTGCCAATGCAGGCGACGGAAAAAATGCGCAGGGAAATCCACCCGATGGCAACGGAAATCCACCTTCGGACGAAAACGGAAAGCCTGGAAATCCACCTTCCGGTGAAAATGGAAAGCCTGGGAATCCACCCGATGGAAAACCAGGCGACGGAAACGGGCCAGAGGGCCAGCCGGGCGGTCCTGACACGCAGAGCTACGACTATACGGGGACGCTTTCCGGTAAGCTGACGGCGGATAGTGAGGAGGTAAGCTCCGATGGTGAAACCATCACAACCTCCACCGCGGATGAAAACGCCGCGCTCGCCGAAAACGGCGGCACCCTGAAGATTACGAATGGAACGCTCGAAAAATCCGGAGATGACACGAACGGCGACAATTGCAACTTCTATGGCATCAACTCGATTCTTCTCTCCGTTGGCGAAAACTCCACGACCTGCATCTCAGACTCGGCATTGAGCTCCGACAGTGAAGGCTCGAACGGCATCTTCGCCACCAATCAGGGCACCGTCTACAGTGAAAAGAACAGCATCACCACCACAAAGGGCAATTCCCGCGGTCTGGACGCGACCTACGGTGGCACGATCATTGCAAACGACATGACCATTCAAACGGCCGGTGACCACTCTGCAAGCCTCGCCACCGACCGTGGCGGTGGAAATATCAGTGTCACGAACAGTACCTTACATACCAGTGGCAGCGGCTCCCCGCTTCTCTATTCCACGGGTGCCATTGAGGTCAGCGGCGTGACGGGTACTGCAGAAGGCAGCCAGATCGCCGGAATGGAGGGGCTCAACCATATCCTGATCTACGATTCCGACCTCAGCAGCACCATCACCGATAAAACTGCCTCTGACCCTGTCGCAAACGGCGTGATCATCTACCAGTCAACCTCGGGCGACGCTGATACCTCGACCGGCGAGAGCGCACAGTTCCAGGCCGTAAACTCCAGCCTGCACTCAAAGATCGAGAGTGGCGCGATGTTCTATGTCACGAACACGACCGCAAATATCCTGCTTTCGAACACAACGCTCGATTTCGACAGCGCGAAAGCGAAGCTCCTTCAGATCGAGGGCAATGACGCGAACAACTGGGGCCACGCCGGTTCCAACGGTGCGCAGGTGACCTTCACCGGGCGTAACGAAACCCTGACCGGCGACATCTCCGTCGACAGCATCAGCTCGCTTGACCTCTATCTCCTCGACGGCACAACCTATACCGGGCAGATCCAGAGCATTGCCAATGCAGGCAGCCAAAGCGCAAATGGGGGTGGTACTGCTGACCAAGACACCAGCGGTGCTGCTCAGAGTTCCGGCACAGCCGCAGCCTCTAACGACGCGAACACCGCCACAGCAGAAACCACCAACGCGGAGGATACTGCTGCACCTATCACGGTGAATATCGATGCAAATTCCACCTGGGTCGTCACCGGTGACACCACCCTCTTCGCATTGAACGCGGAGGACGGCGCAAAGATCGTCGATGAGAGCGGGAAGACGGTCTCCATCGTCGCCGATGGTTCGACCGTTGTAAAAGGAGATTCGAACATTACGATCACCGTAACCGGCACGTACTCGCAGAACGTAAGCACCAGTGACGCAAATGATCTCTCGGATACCACCATTGATCGCAGCAGCTTCGATCAGTACTATGGCACCACCACTGCCTTCTCCACCTCAGGCACTTCCACGAAGATCGAAGACAGCACCGAAGCAGCCGAAGAGACCAGTGACGCAGCCCAGCTCGTGCCATCCGAGGAAGAGGACACAAATACCAGCACCCAGCAGAGCGCGATGCCATGGATCATGGTCGGCGCTGTGGTTCTTCTGATTTTCGCCGGTATCACGGCCTATAAGAAAAAGCAGGGCTAATGCATACACATCGTTTTATGAAAATTCATTTATATAGGCACAGACGATTATAAAAAAGCCGTCCGGATTTCTCCGGACGGCTTTTTATGTATGAACTTGTTGCCACAAGGTTCAACTGAGCTTTAAGCGGTATACTCCTCCTGGCATGGAAGGATTTCTGCAGGGGTTGCCTCATTCTTCTGGTAGTCCTTGCCATAGAAGGCGAGCTTGTACATCTCCTTGATGTCAGAGATCAGCGGATATCTTGGGTTTGCGCCCGTGCACTGATCGTCGAAGGCATTCGTGCTCATCTCGTCGAGGGTCTTCAGGAAATCCTCCTCGGTGACATTGTAATCCTGGATGCGCTCCTTGATGCCGACCGTCTTCTTCAGCTCGACGATCTTCTCGCAGAGCTTCTGCACAGCCTTTGCATCATCCTTCTCGTTGATGCCACAGAAGCGTGCACACTCTGCATAGCGATGCTGTGTATGTGGATACTCATACTGTGGGAAGGTACCCATCTTTGGTGGCTGCTCTGCTGCATTATAACGGATGACCTCGGTCAGGAGGAGTGCGTTCGCAATGCCGTGTGGGATGTGATGGTATGCGCCGAGCTTGTGTGCCATGGAGTGGCAGACACCGAGGAAGGCATTGGCGAAGGCCATACCAGCCATGCAGGAGGCATGGGCCATCTCATCTCTGGCCTTGACATTGGTCGGCTCGTTATAGGCGGTTGGCAGGTACTCAAAGACACGCTTCATTGCCTGAAGAGCGAGACCATCGGTATATGGGGTCGCCATCATGGATGCATAGGCCTCCAGTGCATGTACGAGAACATCCACACCAGAAGCGGCTGTCAGTCCACGTGGCTGGGTCATCATGTTGTCGGTATCGACGATGGCCATGTTTGGAAGCAGCTCATAGTCGGTGATCGGGTACTTCGTGCCTGTATTCTGATCCGTGATAACGGCAAATGGCGTTACCTCAGAGCCGGTACCAGAGGAGGTTGGGATCGCCACAAAAAGTGCCTTCTCGCCCATCTTCGGGAACTGGTACACCTTCTTACGGATATCGATGTAACGCATCGACATGTCGGCGAAGGTTACATCCGGGTGCTCGTACAGAACCCACATGATCTTACCGGCATCCATCGCGGAACCACCACCGAAGGCAATGATGCAATCCGGCTGATAGCGGCGCATCTGCTCCGCACCCTCCTCTGCATTTGCAAGGGTCGGGTCCGGCTGTACGTGAGAGAATACGCGGTAGTCAATGCCGAGCTCATGGAGACGATCCGTGATCGGCTTGATGTATCCGGCGGAATCCAGGAAGGAATCCGTTACCAGGAAGACCTTCTTCTTGTTGTAGATGTCCTTCAGCTCAGCGAGGGCCACTGGCATGCAGCCCTTCTTAAAGTAAACCTTCGACGGGGTACGGAACCAGAGCATGTTTTCTCTCCTCTCTGCGACAGTCTTATAGTTCAGAAGGTGCTTGACACCCACATTCTCCGAAACGGAGTTTCCACCATAAGAGCCACAGCCAAGCGTCAGGGACGGCGTAAGCTTGAAGTTGTAGAGATCACCGATACCACCCTGTGAAGACGGTGTATTGAGAAG
>ERZ808246.1030-NODE-1030-length-21342-cov-4.234979_pt1 | contig 21342 bp, 15 predicted proteins | sample MGYA00521083_ERZ808246 | MGnify/ENA primary metagenome ERZ808246 (study PRJEB31516, sample SAMN03275577) | gut metagenome | biome: mammalia-associated habitat; material: feces | host: Papio cynocephalus | place: Kenya | collected 2012-07-07 ... | reverse complement strand
ATCTTCTTGGAGAACGCAAAGTACAGAACAACGATCGGCAGCATGGTGATCAGCATGCCCGACATGATCTTCGGATAGTCCGATGCGAACTGTCCCTTAAAGTTGGTCATCGCAAGCGGAACGGTCTGCAGCTTCTGATTTCTGGAGCAGAGCACCAGTGCAAAGGAGAACTCATTCCAGCAGCTGAAGGACTGAATGATCGCCACAGTCGTCAGGATCGGCTTCGTAACCGGAAGAATAATCTTGACCAGCGTATTCATGAACGAGCTTCCGTCGATAGCCGCCGCTTCCTCCAGCTCCACCGGCACTGATTTGATGAAGCTTTCAATCAGGAACACCGCAATCGGTATGCCGAACGCCACATACGGGATGATCAGCGTGTACCACTGGTTTGCAAATCCGAACTTGTTGAATACAACGTAAATCGGAACCAGGAGAGAGTGAACCGGAATCAGAAGTCCCATCAGGAAGATCGCGTACAGCGGGCGGTTCATCTTGAAGTCAATTCTCGCAAGGATGTATCCGATGACAAAACCAAAGACCAGAATCAGCGCAACGGAGAGGACCGTTGTGCGAACACTGTTCATCATGGAGCTTCCCAAATGGTAATCCTTGTTCGTGAGCACCTTGATATAGTTGTCAAAAGTCGGATTGTGTGGAAGACCGATGATATCTGCATTGAATTCTCTCTTCTTCTTCAGAGAAGAATAGAACATCCATACCAGCGGGAAAATGCAGGACAGGGAAAAAATCCACAAAACTGCATTGATGAAAACAGCCAGCACACCGGTTCCGAATCTCTGAGCAGGAGTTCTTGCACTCTTGACTTTCGTCATTTCAAATTCTTTCTGCTTCGCCATTATTCTACCCCCTTATCCTTTGTCAAAAAGTTCACAAGGGCGCGGCTTCCCTGAATAACAACAAGGCTGATGATGAAAATTCCGACCGAAATTGCGGAGCCATAGCCCATGTTGGATTGCTCAAAGGATACCTTGTATCCGTACAGTGCCATAACCATTGAAGATGTTCCGGGGCCGCCGGCAGTCATTGTGTAAATATGATCGAACACCTTCATGTTGCCCGAAATGCAGAGCGTCAGGCAGACCATAATCATATTTTTAATAAGAGGAAGTACGATATAAACCGCACGCTGAAATGCATTGGCACCATCCAGCTCCGCTACTTCGAAAATTTCCTTGTCGACTGCGGCAATTGCTGCGAACAGGATTACCATGTAGTAACCAATGTACTGCCATACCAGTGGTACGCTTACACATCCCAGAACAAGGCTCGGTTCGTTCAGCCATACCTTCATGGCATCTGCGTGTCCTGTCACCTCCAGGAACCAGTTCAGAATTCCTCTTTTATAATCGAAAATCATTGTCCAGATCAGACCGATGTAAACGGCCGAAATGGTGCTCGGGAAGAAACCGAATGTTCTGTGAATTCCCTTGCATTTTGCAAGTCTGGACTGAACCATCAGCACCAGAATGAATGCGATGCCGACCTGTCCGATAATACAAACGAGCACGATCAGAAGGTTGTGCCATACAGACTGCCAGAATGTTGCGTCATTGATCAGTCTGCTGTAATTGGCAAGTCCGCTAAATGTCTTGTTCGGACCGCCCTTCCATTCAAAGAAACTGTAAAACAGTGCAGTAACCAGTGGAACAAATACAGAAAACACGTACCATACGACCGGAATAAACAGCAGAGCGACGACGGTACTCATTTTGGGTTTGATAGCCTTCAGCATGGACGAAACCCCCTAACTCTTTGTTTTAAAAAAGGGCCCCGAGGGGTAAACCGCGAGGCCCATTGAATACGCTTTTCAGAAAAGCGAATCTCTTTGTGCTCCTGATTCAGGAATTACTTCTTGAGGTAGTTCTCCTCATATGCTGCCTGAATGTCTGCAGCCAGATCCTTTGCCGTGCCGGTGCCGTTCATGAGCTCCTGAAGGCCGGTGTTGCATACGGACCATACAGCGGGATCTACATAAGAGTCATAAATTTCGCAAGGAGTCGTATCAACATAGGAGTAGTTGTAGAATGCCTGCGTAACTTCATCGAAGCCCGACAGATCTACATCTGCAACCTTGGTAAGTCCACCAAGTGCATAGTTCTCAGCTACATAAGAAGCGAACTCCGGTCCGGTTACATATTCGCAGAAGTCAATGCATGCTGCAAGCTTGTCCGGATCATCCGCAACCTTGGAGTTGATTGCCATTGCATAGCCAAGTCCGATGTTCTGGGAATTTGCATCCTCCGTAGCATCAGCCGGCTGAGGAAGTACTGCGAAGCCGAGGTTGTTGTAAGCCTCCTCATCGTCTGCCTGCAGAGTAGCTGCGATGTAGGATTCATCCCAGTTGCCGCCGATGAATGCCGGATAGTCGCCAGCAATAAAGTACTCACGAGCGTCCTCATTGGTTACGCTGTTGAAATCAGAGTTGAAGATTCCGCTCTGGAAGATATCCTGCATGAACTGCAGAGCAGATACGAAGGAATCATCCGTGAAGGAAGCCTCGCCATCGCCATCGATGATGTGCTGGAACCACTCCTTGCCGGTGTAACGATCACCAAGCGTGCTCAGGAAATCCGAGTTCGCCTGCCACTGGCCGCCGTTGCCGAATGCGATGGTTCCGTCATAGCCGTTTGCCTTGAAGTACTCGTCTGCCTTCTTGACATCGTCCCAGTTGTCCGGGAAGGAATCAAAGCCGGCATCCTTCCATGCAGCCTTGTCATAGATAACAACGGTGCAGGTACCGCCGGTCAGAACCGGGAGGCCATACAGCTTATCACCATCCTTGAAAGGAGTGAAGTAATCCTGATTGTAATCTGCATAATAAGGAGAATCCTTGATGATATCAGTCATATCCAGGATCAGTCCCTGTGCTGCCCAGGACTTGGTGTTCATGCCCTGAAGGAGGAATACATCCGGAAGGTCGCCTGCTGCTGCCATCGTAGCGATCTGTGTCTTGTACTCATCATTTGCCAGAACGTTCTGGTTCAGAGTGATGTCAGGATGAGCCTCTTCCCAGTTTGCAATCATGGTGCGGAATCCATCGGAGCCGCCGTTTCCTTCAGACTCCTCGGAAGTACTGTAATGCATCAGGTTGATCTCGCCTGTGTATGCAAGCTCTGCGCTGTCAGCCGCCTCGGTATCCTCTTCCGCAGCTGCCTCGGTAGAAGCTTCCTCTGCTGCCTCAGTGTCTGCAGCTGCCGCCTCAGTAGAAGCATCTGCTGCCGGAGCCTCAGTCGAGCTGGAAGAGCCGCATCCTGCGAGAATGCCTGCTACCATGGTCGAAGCAAGTAATACGCTTAATACCTTTTTCTTCATTTGTTCCCTCCTGTACTTTGTACTTATTGCTGAGATCTTTCATCTCATTTAAGTATCTTTTAGTAGTATGGTATGTCTTTTTGCATAAAAGTTCAATGCCTTTTCTATTTTTTATTGACGTACACTCCATTTTTAGGAATTTAGTGCAAATTTATTCATTGCTTCTTGTGCATATTTTTAGTTTTTGTTCTTGATTGCTTAATCGTTTACGCTTTTCATAGGCTTAATTTTAGTTAAATAAAGGTCTTCTTTCATGATTTCACACGACGGGCCGCCTCCTTTGCGCCGTTTTTCTATCCAATTTTCATCAAAAAAAGATGGGATTCCAAAGAATCCCATCTAAAAACGTTTTCAATGTTTTTCTGCCACAGGTGGCATCTTACTTGTCTATCGGAGCAATGTCGTACACGCTGCGGACCAGGAAGCCTCCTTCCGGCTTCTTTCCGACGATCTGAATCGTCCTCTCCCCCTTCTCCATATCGAAGAAGTTGTCCGAAAGGCGAAGATTTCCGTCCTCCGACTCAATGCACACGCCCTTCGCGTATCCTTCCGAGCTCACCGTCACCGTGTTTTCGTCCACCTTCAACGAAAGCTTCGGATCCATGAAATGATAATGCTTTGGTGCAACGAACAATGCTGCTCCCGAGGAAACCGTCTCTCCGTTCTGTACGAACTCATAGTACAGGTGCATGTCTCTTTCGTCCGCAAGTCCGTTGTAAATCTCCTTGTCCAGCCAGGTTCCGCTGTAGGGAGCCACCTCGATCTCCTTCTCGTTCTCCCGGATAACTGAAGAATCCGGCCGACGCAGCTGCCAGCGGACCGTTCCCTTCACCGTCTTGTTCGTCTCATTGGCCACATGGAGCGCTGCCGAGTACTCCACCGGAATCGGAAGCGAGTTCACAAATGGCTTCTGATCCAGTCTTCCGTGCTCCTCGCAGGTAATGGAAACCGGCGCGAAAAACCGCTTCTCTCCGTAATGAAGTGCCTTCCATCTTCCGTAGTAGTCAATGGATGACCACGATGCTACCGGCCAGATGTCGTTCAGCTGCCATACCACCGTTCCCATGCAGGTCCCGCGGATTCTCCGGAAGTATTCCACTCCGTAGCGGATTGCATCCAGCTGCAGCATCTGCGAGCAGTACAGGAGTTCATCGAAGTTCGCCGGATACCGGTAGGTCGCCGACAGATAGTTCATGATCTTGCCGTTCGCCGCCGTGTTCCTCTGGTGCATTTCCATCACCTCCGAGAACACGTTGCGGTCCTCCGGCTCCGTGAAGGAACGGACCGTCGCCATGCATGGGAAGGACTGGAAGCCGAACTCCGACAGGAAACGGAAGTGGTGCTTCCGGTAGTCCGAGAACTGATCACCGCCGTGCCATACGCCCCAATAGTGTGCATCACCGATGTTCTCCTCGTAGGCGTCCTCGTAGTTTCCGCCCGATGACGGGGACGACGGCCAGTAGAAGGCATCCGGTGCCTCTTCCTTCATCACCTTCGGGAGAATATATTCATACAGCTTAATATAATCGTAGAACTGTTTGTTCGAGGCCTTGTGAACAGGCTGGATGCCGCCCATTCCCGGGATCTGTTCGTTGAACTTCCCGCTCTCATGGTCCTCCAGGATCTCCGTCTCCATCTCGTTGTTGCCGCACCACACGCCCATGCACGCATGATGACGGAGACGTCTTACTACTTCCACGAATTCCGCCTTCAGGTTCTCCTCGAACGCATCGCTCAGCTCATAGCTCGCGCAGGCAAACATAAAATCCTGCCACACCAAAAGGCCGTACTCATCACAGAGATCATAGAAGAAGTCATCCAGGTAGTAGCCACCTCCCCAGATCCGGATACAGTTGTAGTGAGCCTCCGCCGCGTCTCTTAGAAGAATCTTTGTCCTGTTCCGGTTCACCCGCTGCAGAATGTTGTCCTCCGGGATGTAGTCTCCGCCCATCGCGAAGATAGGAAGGCCATTCACCACGAAGTCAAAGTGCCTGCCTTCCTTCCGGTCCTCCCGGACCTGCGGGCCGATGTGCGGATCCCTCTCCTCCTCCGGGAAGGGCGACGTATCCACCGTCACCGTTCTAAGACCGATTCTTTTCTCTGTCTTGTCCAGCTCCTCCCCGGTCACATCGTCCACAAGACGTACCGTCACGGTGTACAGATCCTGCGTCCCGTATCCGTTCGGCCACCAAAGCTTCGGATTCTCCACCGCAAGCTTCCCGCCAAGACTACCCTCTTTGGCAAAGCTCATTTCCTTTCCGTCCGGATCCGTCAGCAGGATCTCGGTATGCACGCCAGCTGCAGCTGCGGGATCCGTCTTCGCCGTCACGGTAAGCTCCACGCTCTTTACCTTGTTCCCGCAGATCCCGGTCTCTTCGATCTCATGCTCCTGCATCACGCGGATATCATCAGAGAGTCTTGCCTTCTTCACGCCGAGGAGCCGCACCGGCCGGTAAAATCCTGCATCAGGAAGGCGCGGACCCCAGTCCCAGCCGAACATGCAGTGAGCCTTCCGCAGCTGAGGGTAGCCCGGCATCGCGTCCGTGCTCTCCATATTCTTTATTTTCTCGTGAGAAGCTGCAATAAACCTCGTCGGAGAATAAAACTTTACCGCAAGCTCATTCTCCCCTTCCTTCAGGATATTCTTCACCTCGAATTCAAAACTCCGGTGCATGTTCTCCGTGTGGCCGAGGAATGTCCCATTCAGGAAGATGTCCGCAATGGTGTCGATTCCATCGAACCGAAGGATCACGCGGTCCGACGAGAGGACCTCTTTCTCCGGTGCAAAGTGCTCCGTGAACACGAAGTCATTCTCCATGAGCTTCAGCGCATCCAGCTCGTTATCCCGCCAGTACGGGTCCGGCATCAGCTTATTCTCCAACAGGCAGGAATACACGCTGCCCGGAATAGTCGCCGGAATCGGCTCCGGTCCGATATGATAGACATTGTCTTCCGGAATCGTGAGTGTCCATCCGGATGATAAAATCTGCTGTTTCATCTCATCCCTCCCAAACATATAAATACAGTGATTGAATGTACCTTCCCCAAAGCCCCCGCTGTGGGTCATTTCTCTTTTCATCCTATCGCGAATGGAAGGGTCTGTCGATCAGATTTTGCAATTATTTTGCAAAAATTAGCATGTTTTTATATTCCAATTTAATTAACTTAATTTGAATGAGCCGGACACCCTCTCTACTGCTGCTTCGACGGCTCTGGATCCATATTGAAAAAAAGAATTCCTGCAATTCCCAGCGTGATCACATCCGCAGCCGGCTGTGCAATAATAATCCCCTTATATCCCAGTACGGCTTGAAGGACGAACAGGCACAGAACGAGCACCACTCCCTGCCTGCTGATTGCCAGAATCAACGCAGGAAGGGCCTTGCCTTCTGCCTGAAACAATGTCGTCATGACTAAAATCACCCCCACCGCCGGTGCAGAAATCGTCAAGCAGCGGAGCATAACAGCTCCCGATCCCACAACCTGCGGATCCTTCATAAAGATCTCGAGAATCGGCATGGTAAACAGAAATACAATTCCGATAAATACAAGTGACAGCACCATCTGCACCTGAACATCAAACTTCAGGAAGCCGCGAAGTCTCTTCTCATTTCTTGCTCCAAAGCAGTAGCCCAATGCCGGTTGCGCTCCAAATGCAAAGCCAACCAGAATCAGCATGCAAACCATATTGACCTTCATAGCAATTCCAAGAGCCGCAATCTTGTCTGTGCCATAGTCAACAAGACACCGATTAGTAAGCAGTACTGCCAGGGACTGCATCAGATTGGTCACAGACGCAGGTATCCCGATGGCCAGAATGTTTCCCAGCATCGAGGCAGGGATTCTGCAATCCCGAAGCCGGATGGAAAGCACCTTTGATTTTCGTCTCATGACCGCCAGAAACAGAATATCCGAAATCAGATTGCTGAGCACCGTCGCCAGCGCCGCTCCTGCTGCTCCCATTCCAAGCCCGAAAATAAAGATCGGATCCAGCACCATATTGAGTACCGCTCCTGCCACCGTACATACCATAGCAGTCTCCGACAATCCCTCCGTTCTCAGAAGATTCCCTGGAACGACATTCAGAATGATCGCCGGCGCCCCGAGTGCCAGCCAAAAATAATAGGAGGAAGCATACGGCAGAGTTTCTGCGGAGGCTCCCAGAAGGCTCAGGATCGGTCCTCGAAAAAGAAGCATCACCGCTGCCGTCACCGCTCCAAAGCCCAGCGCCCCAAACAGACTGAATGCGCTGACATGAGAGACCTCCTCTCTTCTTCCCTGTCCCAACAGTCTGGAAATCAGATTGCTTCCTCCCAGTCCGAAAATGTCACTGAAGGCAACCATCAGGGTAAAAATTGGTGCGCACAGAGAAACTCCTGCCACCAGTGCAGTATTCCCTGTTCTTGCGATAAACCATGTATCAGCCAGATTGTAAATCAGGCTGACTACCATGCCGATGACAACCGGCAGTGCAATCTTAAAGTACGCCTTTGGAATCGGCATCCGCTCAAAAATTTCATTTTCCATTGCTGTAACAATCTCCTCCCTATATTTGACAGCCTAAAACGCCACATTTATCAAAGCAGCTACCCCATTTTGTGACCCAATCCGTCTCGTTTATCGGTGGTTTCGGGTGGTTTTCCATGAACCGTGATAACACCTATCAATGTTCGGAAAACGTTGAAAATACAATGAAAAACGGCTCTCACTGAATCTCAGTGAAAGCCGATAAAATATAGCTGGGCTAGTTGGATTCGAACCAACGAAATGACGGAGTCAGAGTCCGTTGCCTTACCGCTTGGCTATAGCCCAATATCCTGTAACCATCCGTTCTCGATTTCTTTCCGATCGCTACGAGTAGTTATCCTACCAGATCACACGGATGATTGCAAGGACTTTTTTATAATTTCCGGATATTTTTGCTCCTGGGTTTGCATGCTCTGCGGTCACACCGTCTTTTGCAATTCTCAAATGTTCTTCTTCCAGGTCGACGGAAGAAAGAAGATCAGCATCGGGAACAGCTCAAGCCGCCCCGCCAGCATGTCGAACATAAGAACATACTTAGACAGAAGCGAGAGGCCATTGAAGTTCATGGCTGGACCCACGGCATCGAGGCCCGGGCCGATGTTGTTGAAGGTTGCCGCCACCGCGGTAAAGTCCGTTGTGAAATTCTGAACAGGATCCAGCGCCAAAATCAGCACAGATGCCGCAAAGACAAACGTGTATGCTGCCAGATAGACCAGAACGCCACGGAAAATTGACTTGTCGATTGCCTTGCCGTCCATTTTCATTGTGTTCACAGCCCGCGGATGCATGTAGTGCCGGATCTCCACTCTTACCGCCTTGAACAGGATCAGAATGCGGGAAACCTTGATGCCGCCGCCGGTAGAGCCCGCGCAGGCCCCGCAGAACATCAGCGCCACCAGGATCATCTTGCTGAACATCGGCCACAGGTCGAAATCCACGGTGCTGTAGCCTGTTGTCGTAATGACCGACGCAACCTGAAACGCCGAATGATGAAAGGCTTCCTGCCAGGAGTGAAACATTCCCCGCACATTCAGGCAGATCAGCAGAATCGACGCAGCAACAATGATGAGATACCAGCGCACCTCCTCCATCCGCAGAATCTGCTTCCGATCCTTTCCGAGAAGAAAATAATACGCATTGAAATTCACGCCAAAGGCCAGCATGAAGATCGTAATGATGTTCTGCTGCAGGCCGGTATACGCGCCGCAGCTGCTGTTCAGCACGCCAAAGCCGCCCGTACCCGCCGTACCGAAGGTGATACACAGTGCATCAAACCCGGCCATTCCGGTCAGAAGGAGCAGTACCAGTTGAATTCCGGTCAGGCTGATGTAAATCAGATACAGGATTTTCGCACTCTCTTTGACATGTGGTACCAGCTTGCCGACAGAAGGTCCCGGGCTCTCCGCCTTCATCAGCTGCATGTTGTAGCCGCTCGCCATCGGAATAATCGCAAGCATGAAGACGATCACGCCCATTCCGCCGACCCAATGTGAGAAGCTGCGCCACATCAGGCTCGCATGCGAGAGTGCCTCGACATTCTCCAGAATGCTCGCTCCCGTCGTTGTAAATCCGGAAATAATTTCAAAAAGGGCATTGGAAAAGGACGGAATATCACCGCACAGAACGAATGGAAGCGCCCCAAACAGTGACATCACAATCCAGGCCAGCGCCACGCTGACCATGCCTTCCCGCGCATATAGTACAAACTTCGCAGGCTTCCGGAGCGCCAGCAGGATGCCGATTGCCTCGCAGATCAGTGCAACCAGGAAATACGAGGAGGCCTCCCATTCCCGGTACAGAACACCCGTCAGCGCCGGCACGAGAAGCAGGGCACCTTCGATTTTCAGAATCTGTCCCTGAATATAACGAACAATCGAATAATGCATCGGTTCAGTTCTCCTCCAGGATATCCGTAATGTCTCCGAATCCTCTCGCCGTCGTGAAAATAACCACGCTGTCCCCGACCTCAATTGTCGAGGTTCCGTTCGGCATGATGATGCTTCCGCGGCGTATGATACTCGCTACCAGCACATTTTTCTTCGTTTTCAGTTTCGCAAGCGGAATGCCGACCACAGGAGATTTCTCCCGAATGACGAATTCCAGCGCCTCGACCTTGTCCTCAATGACGTTGTACATCGTCTCGACATTGCTGCCGATGGAGTTCTGCATCGCACGCACATAGCTGACGATGGTTTCCGAGGTAATATCCTTCGGATGAATCTGACTGTCCAGCTCCAGCTTGTCCAGAATGTAGTTCATGTTGATGCGGTTTGTCTTTGTGACAATCTTCGCCCTCGGATTCACCTGCTTGGCAAACAGGGACATGAAAATATTCTGCTCATCAATTCCCGTCAAAGATACGAAGGATTCACAGGTTTCAATGCCCTCCTCCCGCAGAACATCCTGATCCGATCCATCACCGTGAATAATGAGCGCCGCCGGAAGAGCATCCGAAAGCTCCTGACAGCGCCGCTTGTCATTGTCCACGATTTTGACGCGGATCCCGGAGCCAAGCAGCATTTTCGCCAGGTAAAATGCAATTTTTCCTCCTCCGACGATCATGGCGTTGCTGACCCGGTGAATGTCTACCCCGAGCTTTAAGAAGAATTTCTTGGCATCGCGCGGAGCCGAAACCAGGCTGATGGTATCGCCCGCCTTCAGCACAAAGGAGCCGTCCGGAATAATCGCATTCTCCCCTCGCTCCACCGCGCCGACGAGGATTTTAGCCTCCAGTTTCTCCGGCAGGTCCATTAACCTTGTATTGTCCAGAATGGAACCGGAGGGAATCACAAACTGCAGAAGCTCTGCCCGACCGCCCGCAAAGGTTTCGATTTTAATTGCAGAAGGAAAGCGCAAAAGGCGTGCCACTTCCTCCGCAGCCGCGTATTCCGGGTTTACCGTCATGGACAGCCCCAGCTCTTCCTTAATGTAGCCGATTTCCTCGCTGTACACCGGATTGCGCACGCGCGCGATCGTGCTGCAGTTACCCACCTTCTTGGCGAACAGGCAGCACAGAAGATTCTGCTCATCCGAATCCGTGACCGCAATCAGAAGATCCGCATCCTCCACGCCGGCCTCACGGAGAACAGAGTAGCTTGCTCCGTTTCCAACCACTCCGAGCACATCGAACTGATCCGACATGTCCTCGACAACGCCGGGATCCACATCAATGACGGCAATATCATGTGATTCATTCGAGAGACATTTGACAATGGTCTCTCCGACTTTTCCGCATCCAACCACGATAATACGCATTGTCTGCTGTTCCACTCCTCTTATATTTTCATAGATAACTGTTCATCACCTGACGATTGTTAATGCAAATCATCAGACATTTTCGAGTGTACACGAGGAGAATTTCGCGAAGGCGAATTCTCCGATGCGGGAGCAAACACACGCAGTGTGTTCGCTCCTGACAGGAGAAGATGTCATCAGACATCTTCGAGTGTACTAAATTTCAAACATCAGATCTTCATAGGTCGGGAACGGCCATGCATCCTTATTGACGATGCTCTCCAGGCGATCGCAGGGCATGCGCAGCGCCGCCATAGCGGGCTTCACCTCATCCTTATAGAAGAATGCCCGCTCCTTCCCGTCCGGAAGCGCAGAGGCACTGGCCTCCACTTCGCGGAGATGATCCAGCGCCCGCTGTGCCTGATCAATTTCATCCGCAATCGTCTGAAGCTTCTCCGCCTCTGCGTTGAAGACGGCTCCCGCCTTCTGCACGGCGATGATGGTATCCGCGAGATCCCTCTCGTACTTCATGCAGGCGGGAATGATTTGCCGCGATGCCATGTCGATCATCGTCAGTGCCTCGATGTTGATTGTCTTGGCATAGGTCTCGTAGGTGATCTCCTGTCTGGACTCCAGCTCTGTCCGCGTGAAAATCCGGAACCTCTCGAACAGCTCCACGGATTTTCTGGTGGTCAGAACCTCTGCCGCCTCGATCGTGCTCGGGATATTCGGAAGGCCGCGCTTTTTCGCTTCCTCCACCCAGCTCTGAGAATATCCGTCTCCGTCAAAAATAATTCTCTGATGCTCGCTCAGGTTCTTCTTGATCAGATCATGAACCGCCAGTTCAAAGTTGTCCGCCTTCTCCAGAAGGTCCGCTGCCTCACAGAACGCCTCCGCGACAATCGCATTCAAAATGGTGGTGGACCCCGCTATGGAATCCGCCGAACCGACCATGCGGAATTCAAACTTGTTGCCGGTGAAGGCAAACGGCGACGTGCGGTTGCGGTCTGTCGCATCCTTTGCGATATCCGGCAGCGTCGAAACACCGGTGCGAAGATATCCACCCTCGATGTGATTCTCCGCGGTTCCCGTCTCTACCAGCTGGCGGACTACATCCTCAAGCTGCTGTCCGAGGAAAATCGACACGATGGCCGGCGGTGCCTCATTGGCCCCCAGCCGCAGGTCATTTCCGACATCCGACGCACTCTGCCGCAAAAGGTCCGCATGAGTATCCACCGCCTTCAGAATGCAGGACAGCACCAGAAGGAAACGGACATTGCGCTCCGGGGAATCGCCCGGATCAATCAGATTCACACCGGTGTCCGTTGTCAGAGACCAGTTATTATGCTTGCCGGATCCATTGACGCCGTCAAACGGCTTCTCGTGCAGAAGGCAGCGAAGTCCGTGATGGTCCGCCACACGCTTCATAGCCTCCATGATCAGCTGATTGTGGTCCGCCGCGAGATTTGCCGTCTCATAAATCGGTGCCAGCTCATGCTGCGCCGGAGCCACCTCATTGTGCTGGGTCTTGGCAGGAACGCCGAGCTTCCACAGCTCTTCGTTCAGATCCTTCATGTATTCTCCGACGCGCTCGCGGATAACACCGAAATAGTGATCCTCCATCTCCTGTCCCTTCGGAGCCGGTGCGCCGAACAGGGTTCTTCCTGTGAAGATCAGGTCCGGGCGCTGCAGGAACTTCTTCTTGTCCACAAGAAAATATTCCTGCTCAGCTCCGGTAGAGGCCGTCACCTTTGTCGCCGTGGTATCGCCGAACAGCCTGACAATCCGCAGCGCCTGCCGGTTAATCGCTTCCATGGAGCGAAGAAGCGGTGTTTTTTTATCCAGCGCTTCTCCCGTATAGGAGCAGAATACCGTCGGGATGCAGAGCGTCACGCCGGTTCCGGATTCCTTCAGGAAGGCGGGGCTGGTCACGTCCCACGCGGTATAGCCTCTTGCCTCGAAGGTCGAGCGAAGGCCTCCCGAGGGGAAGGACGAAGCATCCGGCTCTCCCTTGATCAGGTCCTTGCCGGAAAACGCCGTCACCATGCGTCCCTCATCGTCTGGCGTTGAAATGAAGGAATCATGCTTCTCCGCCGTGATGCCGGTCAGCGGCTGGAACCAATGCGTATAGTGTGTTGCGCCATTTTCCATGGCCCAGTCCTTCATGGCCTTGGCCACAACATCCGCGTCCGAGCGGGAGAGCTCTCCCCCGTTGTCGATGACATTCTTCACATTTTTAAAGACGCTTTTGGGAAGGCATTCCCGCATCCTGCTGATGGTGAAGACATTCTTGCCGTACAGCTGCTCCAGTCTGGTTCTTTCTGCTTCCATTCGACATACTCTCCTCTTCTGACGATTCTGGTAACTTGTTTATTCCCTTGTTCCGTTCATCCGCAGGATATCTCCTCTTTCCGCCGGGGCGGAGAGTTCCGCGTAGAGAATCTGCTGCGGGTGCGGCGCACTTGTGACCCGTTCTCCCGCTTCGGTGATAAAGCCGAGCACCGTTGCAGGAATGTCCCGTCCGTCCGGTTTCATGATTTCGATGGAATCACCGACGCTGAACTTGTTGCGCTGCATAAAGCGGACGCGTCCGTCCTTCACATCCTCCACGATTCCGAGCCAGATGGACTCACTCACATATGTGTTACTATCATACACCATCGAATCTTCATCCGGTCTCCCATAATAGAAACCGGTCGTAAACCGTCGGTACGTACATTTCCGGATTTCGTCCCGGTACCAGCCCATTCTCGAGAGATATTTCTCCTCGCTCTCATAGAAATCGTCGATGGCCTGCCGGTATGTCCTTGCAACCGTCGCCACATACAGGGCCGTCTTCATGCGTCCTTCGATCTTCAAGGAGCTGATTCCCGCGCGGCAAAGATCCGGAATGTGCTCAATCATGCACAGGTCCCTGGAATTGAAAATAAAGGTTCCCCGCTCGTTCTCCTCAATGGGCAGATATTCACCGGGCCTGGATTCTTCCATCACCGCATACTTCCATCGGCACGGGTGTGTGCAGGCCCCGTGGTTTGCGTCTCTTCCGGTAAAATAGTTGGAGAGAAGGCAGCGCCCGGAATAGGAAATACACATGGCTCCGTGCACAAATGCCTCAATTTCCAGATCCGCCGGCGTCTCCTGCCGGATCTGGCGGATTTCCGCAAGGCTGAGCTCCCTTGCGCAGACGACGCGCTTTGCCCCCATCCGGTGCCAGAAGCGAAAGGTCCCCGTATTCGTATTGTTAGCTTGCGTGGAAATGTGAATCTCCACGTCCGGGCAGTTCTCCCTTGCCAGATCGAACATACCTGGGTCTGCGATCAGAACCGCGTCCGGCCGCAGCTCCTCCAGTTCCCGGAAGTATACCGCAGCCCCCGCAAGATCCGCATTATGAGCCAGAATATTCGCCGTCACATGCACCCTTGCTCCATGCGCATGGGCGTATGCAATTCCCTCTGCCATCTCCGCCGGGGAGAAGTTTCTTGCCTTCGCCCGAAGGCCGTAGGCCTCTCCCCCGATATAGACCGCATCCGCGCCGAAATTCACGGCCGTCTTCAGAACCTCCAGGTCCTTGGCAGGACACAGAAGCTCTGGCTTCTGTCCGGTCAGATTTATCTCCATAATTTGTCCTTTCTTGCCTTATTTCTTTCGGATGCTGAGCGCCGCACCGTCTCCCTCTTCCAGAAGAAGTGTCTGCAGATCGTCCCTTTCGGTGAGAGCCTGCAGGTATTCCCGCATCCTCTTATGAATGGTCCGGTCCCTGCGCTTCACCGCAAAGCGGGATTCCAAAATTTCCCCGTCCTTGAAAATATTGTCGGACACAAGAAGCCCTCCCGGCGCAAGGACCCTTACCACCTCCGGAAGGAAATGAATATACTGCCCCTTGGCCGCGTCCATGAAAACAAAATCATACGGGCCCTCCAGCTTCTTCAGAATCGAAGCGGCATCCCCCTCCAGAAGAGTGATCTGCCCGCTCCTGTGGCCCGGCATGCACGAGGGGTCCTCGTCAATCATCGCAAAATGTTCTCTGGCCTTTGCGATCCGTTCCGGATCCCGCTCGATTGTCGTGACGGATGCCTTCGCCGGCGCATAATTCAGCATCAGGCAGGCGGAAAATCCGGTTGCCGTTCCCACCTCCAGAATCTTCTCCGGCTTCACAAGCTCCAGAAGAAAACGAAGGAGGCTCCGGGTCTGAGTCCTGATAATCGGGACCCCTTCGCCCAGCGCCTCTTTTTCCAACGCATTCAAAAATTCCGTATTTCCCGACGCCATGGATTCAATGAACGTCAGAATCCGTTCTTCTTTTTCGGTATCAATGTCTCTCATTCCGCCTGCTGCCCTTCCTGGCTCTGTGCTGAAGAATCCGATGTCTGAGACGTGTCCGCCATCTTTTTGATCATCTCACTGGGCGTCATCTCCGTCGACAGCTCGTAGGTGCCCGGAACAATCTTCCCGTGAAAAGAAGAGAATCTTTCCTGATAGAGAAAAACCTCCGCATCCTTGATCAGTCCCTTCTCCTGCAGGAGCTTTCCGATCTGATTTACCGTCATTCCGTCCGAGATTGTCACTTCGACGGTCTGTCCGCTTCCCTTCTCGTCCACGGCCTTCTCATAGAAAACGTCGTAGCCGATCTCATAGGCGCGGTGCGACATGCTGACACAGAACATGATCACCACAATGATCAAAACGATCTTGAACACATCGCCGATCCAGTCCAGGGTTCCCTGCCCGTCCTTCAAGCGCGGAACCAGCCTGCGTCCATGGGCAGGCCTTCCGTACCCATGGGAAGAACGATCCGCACCAGAGCGTCCGCGGCCGGACGCTCTCCCGGATTCTCTTCTGTATTCCTGTTCATACTGGGGATATCTGCCGGATTTCATGAATATCTTCCTCAAATCTCCATCAGCATCGGAAGGATCATCGGACGGCGCTTTGTCTTCTTCCAGAAGAAGTCGCTCAGAGCCGACCGGACGCTGTTCTTAAGCTTCGCGGGGTCATCCTGACCGTGGTCCAGGCAGTCCGCCAGCGCTTCCTGCACAACAAGGTCTGCCTCCTTCATCAGGCTATCCGCTTCCTTCATGTATACAAATCCGCGGCTCTCGATCTCCGGCCCTGCAGCCAGATAATCGGTTCCCCGCTCCATGGCAAAGGTCACAATGACAATGCCGTCCTCCGCCAGATGCTGCCGATCACGCAGGACGGTATTTCCGACATCACCGACACCGAGGCCATCCACCAGAATGGCTCCCACCGGTACCTGTCCCGTTACTTCTGCCACATCCTGATTCAACTCCAGCACGTTTCCGGAATGAAGAATGAAAATATCCTCCTTCGGAATGCCGAGTGCCGCCGCCACCTTGGACTGGGCGATCAGATGCCGGTATTCACCGTGCACCGGAATGGCATACTTCGGCTGCACCAGCGAGTAAATCAGCTTCAGCTCTTCCTGGCATGGGTGTCCCGAAACGTGAACATCCTGGAAGATGACATCCGCTCCCTTCATGAGAAGCTTGTTGATGACATTCGTCACCGACTTCTCATTTCCCGGAATCGGATGCGAAGAGAAAATAATCGTATCGCCGGGACCTATCTTCACCTTTCGGTGCTGGTCCTCCGCCATTCTGGTCAGAGCCGCCATGCTCTCGCCCTGAGATCCGGTTGTGATGATGGTGGTCTTTTCCGGCGGATAATTGCGCAGCTCATCCTCTTCGATCAATGTATTCTTCGGCACATTGAGACACCCGATCGCGCTGGCAGCTGCAATGATGTTGACCATGCTGCGGCCCTCGACGGCGACCTTACGTCCGTACTTATAGGAGGAGTTAATGATCTGCTGCACGCGGTCTACATTGGACGCGAATGTCGCAATGATGATTCTCGTGTCCTTGTGCTCCGCAAAAATGCGGTCGATCGTCACGCCGACCGTCTTCTCCGACTGCGTGTAACCCGGGCGCTCCGCATTGGTTGAGTCGCACATCAGTGCCAGAACGCCGTTTCTCCCCAGCTCTGCAAAGCGCTGCAGGTCGATCGCATCACCGTACACCGGTGTGTAATCTACCTTGAAATCGCCGGTGTGCACCACGACGCCGACCGGCGAATAAATGGCAAGCGCCGCCGCATCCACGATGCTGTGGTTGGTCTTGATGAATTCCACTCGGAACCGTCCCAGATTGATGGTCTGCCCGAAGGAGACCACCACCCGCTTCGTAGTGTCCATCATCTTATGCTCCGTGAGCTTATTCTCAATCAGCGCAATGGTCAGCTTTGTTCCGTAAACCGGAACGTTGACCTTCTGGAGAATGTACGGGAGCGCTCCTATGTGGTCCTCATGTCCGTGTGTGATGACAAAGCCCTTGACCTTGTCAATGTTGTCCTGCAGATAAGTGACATCCGGAATGACACTGTCGATTCCGAACATGTCGTCCTCCGGAAAGGCCAGTCCGCAGTCTACCACAATAATACTGTCCTCATATTCGAAGGCAGTGATGTTCATTCCGATCTGTTCCAGGCCGCCCAGAGGGATAATTTTCAGTCTGGGACCGGATACCTTTGCTTTTTTTCTAGTTGTTTTCTTCTTTTCCGCCAATTTGTACCAGTTCTTTCCTATGGTTCTCCATATATTCCTGAAGAATCACACTGGCTGCGATCTGATCCAGATACTGCTTGCGGTGCTGTGGCGGGATCTCCATTCTGGCGAGCATTTCATCCGCTTCCACCGTAGTCAGTCTCTCATCGGACATCACGACAGGCACAGAAGTGCGCCGCTCCAGCCGATCCTTAAAAGCCAGGGCAGCTTCCGCGCGTTCTCCTACGCTGTCATCCATATTCAGCGGCAGTCCGAGGACAATCAGTCTGACATCATATTCGAGGATCAGCTCCTCGATCCGGACCAGGGTTTTTCGTATTTTACCCTCCCGGTCGCGCCAGATGGTCTCCTTGGGCTGCGCCGTCATCAGAAGTTCATCAGACAGTGCGACTCCAACTGTTTTTGAGCCGTAATCCAGACCCATTATTCTCATTGCTGCAAAATCCATGCCGCAGCATACTGCGGCTGTGCAAAGATCTCCGCTCCAGCGGATTCTCCCTGCGGTTCCATGTCAAAAGCTGCGGATTCGCTGCTTCGTTACACTTCCTCGTTCCAGTGATTGTTCCGGATGTAGGCTTCCAGAATCTCCTCCACCAGCTCATCGCGTTCAACCTTCATGATCAGGCTTCTCGCCCCCATGTAGTTGGTGATGTAAGTAGGATCTCCGGACATGATGTATCCGACAATCTGGTTGACCGGGTCATACCCCTTCTTGGTCAGAGCCTCATATACGATCGACAGAACCTTTCTCGTTCCGCTCTCCTGATCCGGCTTTACCTTGAAATACTGTGTGCTGCTCAAATCTTCTTCGCTGTATCTCTTCATTTCTTCCTTTCCTGCTTTACCCGACCTCTCCGAAATCTGTCCGTAAAACTGTATCCTCTGCCTCTCCAATATCCGGGGCGGCAGATCTTTCGGCAGCTGTCCGGCAATTGCCTCTTACATATATGTTCTCCGCGGAAGCTTCCACGGCTGCTCACATAAAACCGGTTCCGATAAAACCTGATATATCATCATACCCCATTTTACCTTCTCCGGCAATTTTCTCATGCGTTTTCATCGTCTGCTCTCAGTATGAGCCGCATTCCATCCTCCGAAATCCCCTGAACGGTTCCGCGCACCATCTCTCCCGCAAAATGATTTTCCGCCGAAATCATTCCTTCCACATACCGCATGGTATGCCCGGTAAAATAAGGAACTCCCCCGATTGTTACCGGCTCCTCCAGAAGAATCTCCTCCTCTTCTCCGAGGAAGCTCTCCCGATAGTTTCGTGCCTGCCGATGCGTCAGCTCCAGAAGCACATCACTGCGCTCCGCCTTCTGGGCATCCGTGCAGGGGTTCGGCAGTTTCTCCGCCACTGTGCCCTTCCGCACAGAATACTTGAACACATGAATCTCATAAAACCGGATTTCCTCCGCAAAAGCCCGGCTCTTCTCAAACTCCTCCTCTGTCTCTCCCTGAAATCCAACAATGATATCCGTCGTAATGGCAGGGCGGTCATAGAATCTGCGCAGCATCTCCACACCATCCCGGTATTCCGCCGCCGTATAGTGGCGATTCATCCGGCGGAGTGTCTCATCGCAGCCGCTCTGAAGTGAGAGATGAAAGTGCGGGCAGACCTTGGACAGATGACTGATCCCCCGCACAAACGGCTCCGTGATGATTCTGGGCTCCAGAGAACCGAGACGGATCCTTTCAATTCCTGCAACCATCTGAATTCTTGTCAGAAGATTCAGAAGCTCTGTTTCCGGTTCCAGACCTTTCTCACGTCCATACGAGGAGATATGAATTCCCGTAAGGACCACTTCCTTCACGCCATCTGCCGAAAGCCGCCGCACTTCCTCCATAATCTCTTCCGGATCGCGGGAACGAATTCTCCCCCGCGCATATGGAATAATGCAGTACGAGCAGAACTGGTTGCAGCCGTCCTGAATCTTGATATCAGCCCGGGTCCGCCCCGGCGTCTTCAGCTGCATGGACTCGAAATCAGGATGGTCTGTCAGATTTGCCGCCGTCTCTCCGTCCTTCATTCTCCCATCCAGATAATCCGACAGAATCTTGGCAATGTCTCCCTTTCGGTTGTTGCCGATACACAGGTCCACCAGGGGGTCCTCTTCCAGACGCTTCCGGTCCGTCTCCACGTAGCATCCAACTGCGACCACCACCGCATCCGGATTCGTGTGCTTCGCCCGGTGCAGCATCTGTCTGCTCTTTCGATCGGCAATATTCGTAACACTGCAAGTATTGACCAGATACAGATCCGCCCGTTCCTCAAAAGGAACAATCTCGTATCCGGCACTCCGGAGCTGCTGCACCATGACATCCAGCTCGTAGCTGTTTACTTTACAGCCAAGGTTGTGAACCGCGGCTTTTTTCATCATAAACATAACCTCGTTTTCATTGACTTTTATACGCTTGGTCATTACTATTAACGATGTATAGGACATTTTTCTGTCCGTTTTTACATCACTCCAAAGAGAATAAAGGGGGTCATTTTTTGAAAACAGTTAAGATTTCTCTGAATTCCATTGACAAGGTGAAGTCCTTTGTAAACGACATTACCAAGTTCGATTACGATTTCGATCTGGTATCCGGAAGATACGTCATCGATGCCAAGTCCATCATGGGTATCTTCTCTCTGGATCTTTCCAAGCCGATTGATCTGAACATCCACGCAGAGGACAATATCGAACAGATCATGACGGTTCTGAAGCCGTATCTGATTCAGTAAGAGTGCGGCGGTCCGGCTTCCTATGCAGCATCGGATACAGCATGTTTCGGAATTTTCTCTTGTCAGGCCAGGCGGCCGGTCACTTTATGTGACCGGCCGTTTTTGTATATCTTCGTTTGCGTGACCGTAACGGTTTTCCTTACATTCCTGCCTGAAGCGGATCCTCCCGCTCCTTCAGCCTCCGGACACCGTCCTGTCCGACAATCAGAATCTCATCCGTATCCAGTGCTCTCTGAATCATTTCGTCAATCTTCTCATCCAGATTGTGTTCATGCTGCTCAATCACGCCCAGAAGTGGTTTCGTCACCGGGTGCTTTGCAACAAAGATGGTACAGCAGTCCTCATACGGCTGGATAGAAGTATCATACGTATCAATTTTCTTCGAAATGGTGATGATATCTTCCTTGTCAAACGCGATGAGCGGGCGAAAAACCGGAAGCGTGCAGACCGCGTTGGTCACGCCCAGGCTCCTTGTCGTCTGCGATGCAACCTGTCCGATGCTCTCACCGGTAATCAGTGCCTCACACTCGGTTCTCTTTGCAATCAGCTCCGCAATCCGCATCATGTAGCGGCGCATGATGATCGTCAGCTCATCATGCGGGCATTTCTCATAGATGTACAGCTGAATTTCTGTAAAATTGATATTGTGCAGATAAATGGGGCCGGTATATCTGGCTACAATAGAAGCCAGATCGATGACCTTCTGCAGAGCGCGCTCGCTGGTATAGGGCGGCGCGTTAAAATACGTCGCATCCAGCTTCAGGCCGCGCTTCGCGCACATCCAGCCCGCTACCGGCGAATCAATGCCGCCGGACAGAAGGAGCATTCCCTTTCCACTGCAGCCGATCGGCAGACCGCCCGGTCCCGGAAGAATATGGGAATACAGATAAATTCGCTCGCGAATTTCCACATTGAGAAGGACCTCCGGCGT
>ERZ808246.1029-NODE-1029-length-21383-cov-18.578910_pt1 | contig 21383 bp, 15 predicted proteins | sample MGYA00521083_ERZ808246 | MGnify/ENA primary metagenome ERZ808246 (study PRJEB31516, sample SAMN03275577) | gut metagenome | biome: mammalia-associated habitat; material: feces | host: Papio cynocephalus | place: Kenya | collected 2012-07-07 ... | reverse complement strand
CGCAGACGCAGAGCATCATGCCCACGCGCGCGGCAAAGAAAACGAAAATGCCGGTCATCATCAGCGCGATCGCCATTGTGGCCGTGATCGCTTTGGCGATCATCGGTTCGGCCACGGGACACGGGAGGTTCGATTCAACGGCGAACCAGGTCGACCCGAACACCGAAAAGTTCACCTCGTTGGCCTCACAGGAAATGGTCAGCGAACGCAGCGGCAACCTGTACACATATGGCGGCAGGGCGCTGTCCGTCACCATCGCAAGCGTGGAACGCGGTCCGAAGAACCTCAACGGCGACGCGACGCTGAAGGTGACGTACGACTGCAGGAACATCAGCCATCGCACGTTCGTCCCGGCGGCCGTCATCCACCCCGTCGTCTCACAGGACGGCGTCGAACTGCGCGACGCCCTTTCCCCGAAATCGGACGGTGGCCACAACTTCTACAACACGCAGATCAAACCCGGCGGAAGCGCCCGCATCACCGATTACCACGTGCTTCCCGACGCCCGGACGCCCATCGCCGTGCTGGCATACAACTCCAGGCAGAAGAACCTGGTGCGGTCGGCATTCTCCTTCTCCGACGATGGCAAGTCGCTGACCCGCATCGATTTCGCCGACATGCCGGAGGCGCCGAAGGTCGATCCGGCCACGTTCGAAGAGGATGGCCGGATCGAACGGGCGAACGGCACCATCCTGCATTTCCGCGTGGATGCCCTCGATCGGGACCAATCCGATGGGGAACCCGTCATGGTGGCCAGAATCTCCTGGTATTTCGAACATATCAGCACCTACGAGGGATTCTCGCAGTATGCGAGCGTCCATGCGACGCAGCAGGGCGAGGAACTTGACCGCAAGTATCTGTACAACGGCGAGTACACGACCAAATCGGCCCTTGCCGAAGATGGCGTGCTGGTGTCATCCACGTACGTCTTCGCCTTGGATGACGCGAAGGATGCCGCGAGGCTCACCGTCAACAACGGCGAGAACGTGCTGTTCGAGAAGGTCCTCGACCCGTCCGACACCGATTCCCTGTGACCTTCGCTCGACGCTGACACGCATAGGAGCCAACAAGGCCGACGTCCGGTTCATGTTCCGGGCGGCGGCCTTGCGCGTGGTTGTCCACCTGTCGGCGGTTCTCGATCACAGCTTCGGCAGATACTTCTTCAGCTCGAACGGCGTGACCTGCCTGCGGTATTCGTCCCATTCCTGATGCTTGTTGCGCAGGAAGTATTCGAACGCATGCTCGCCGAGCACATCCGCCACGAAGTCGGACTTCTCCATGATCTTCAACGCCTCGTCAAGCGATTCGGGCAGCGGCTGGATGCCCATGGCCTGGCGTTCGGCGTCGGTCAGTTCCCACACGTCGTCGCTGGTCGGCTCCCCCAGCTGCATCTGCTTGTCGATGCCGTCGAGTCCGGCGGCCAGCAGCACGGAGTACGCGAGGTACGGATTGGCGACCGGATCCAACGCGCGGAATTCCATGCGGGCGGAGTTGCCTTTGCCTGGCTTGTACTGCGGGATGCGCAGCAATGCGGAACGGTTGTTGTGGCCCCAGCAGATGTAGCTCGGCGCCTCGGCCCCGCCCCACAGCCTCTTGTAGGAGTTGACGTACTGGTCGGTGACCGCGCAGATCTCGGCCGCATGGTACAGGATGCCGGCGGCGAACTGGCGCGCGGTGACGGACATGTTGAATTCCTGGCCAGCCTCGTAGAACGCGTTGGCGTCGCCTTCGAACAGGCTCAGATGCGTGTGCATGCCGGATCCCGGAGCGTCGACGAGCGGCTTCGGCATGAAGCTGGCATGGATGCCGCGCTCCAGCGAGATCTCCTTGACGACGGTGCGGAACGTCATGATGTTGTCCGCCGTGGTGAGCGCGTCAGCGTACCGCAGATCGATCTCGTTCTGGCCCGGGCCCGCCTCATGATGCGAGTATTCCACCGAGATGCCCATCTGTTCGAGCATGTTGACGGTGGCGCGGCGGAAGTCCATGCCTGGGCTGCGGGGCACATGGTCGAAATAGCCGCCCTCATCGATCGGCTTCGGAGTGCGGGACCAATCATCCTGCTTCTCGAACAGGTAGAACTCGATTTCCGGATGCACGTAGAACGTGAATCCCTTTTCCTTGGCCTTGGCCAACGCCTGCTTGAGCACATGGCGCGGATCGCCCAATGATGGTTCGCCATCGGGAGTGAGCACATCGCAGAACATGCGCGCGGTGCCTTGCGGTCCTCCGCGCCACGGAAGAATCTGGAACGTCGATGGATCAGGTTTGACGATCATGTCATCCTCGGACACGCGGGTGAGGCCCTCCACGGCGGAACCGTCGAATCCGAGCCCTTCCTCGAATGCGGCTTCCAATTCCGCCGGCGCGATAGCCACGGACTTCAATGTTCCCAACACATCCGTGAACCACAGACGGATGAAGCGCACGTCACGTTCTTCGACCGTGCGCAGCGCAAACTCTTGCTGTTTATCCATAGTGTCCAATCGTTCCATGCGCATGTTACGAATGTCGTTAACACGCATCGTGTCGCATGATGCGGGTGGTGCCGAGTGTCCGTCCGGCACCACCATGGCAATACGCTCAGCGGGCCACGTCCAGCGCTTCCTCCAGCGTGAACGCGCGCGCGTACAGCGACTTGCCGAGAATCGCGGCGTCCACGCCCATATCAGCGAGTTCCTTGATGTTGCGCAAGTCATCGAGCTTGGAGATGCCGCCGGACGCGGTGACCTTCGCGTCGGTGCGCTCGGCCACCTCGCGCAGCAGCTCGAGGTTCGGACCGCTCATCATGCCGTCGCGGGCCACGTCGGTGACCACGTAGCGTGAGCATCCCACGGAATCGAGGAACTTCATGGTCTCGAACAGGTCGCCACCCTCCTTCACCCAGCCGCGGGCAGCGAGGGTGTGGCCGCGCACGTCAAGCCCGACGGCGACACGATCGCCGTACTTCCTGATGACGGACGCGGTCCAATCCGGATTCTCCAACGCCGCGGTGCCGATGTTCACGCGGGCCGCGCCGGCGTCGAGAGCCGCGTCAAGCGAGGCGTCGTCACGCACGCCGCCGGACATCTCGATGTTGACCTTGTCTCCCAGTTCCTTGACGATGGCGCGCAACTGGTCGCGGTTGTCGCCAGTGCCGAACGCCGCGTCGAGATCCACCAGATGGATCCATTCGGCGCCGGCCTCCACCCAGGTGCGGGCGGCTTCGAGCGGAGAACCATAATCGGTCTCCGAACCCGATTCGCCCTGGCGCAGGCGCACGGCCTTGCCATCACGGACATCGACTGCGGGAAGCAGCGTCAACGACATGTCAGTACCTTTCCTTTGGCGGACAACAATTCAGAAAGTCGCGATCCAGTTGCGCAGCAGCTGCGCGCCGGCTTCGGCGGATTTTTCCGGATGGAACTGCGTGGCGAACAGCGGTCCACGCTCATACGCGGCCACGAACCGGCTGCGTCCGTAAGTGCACCACGTCACATGTTCCTCGGCGTCGCCGAAATCGATGTGTTCGGCCGACGTGTCCGCGGCCGATGCGGACGTCGCCGCGAAGGAGTGGACGAAATAGAACCGTTCGTGCTCCACGCCCCGCATGAGCACGGATCCCTCCGGAGCCTCTACGGTGTCCCAGCCCATGTGCGGCACCACGTCGGCGTCCAGCAGCTCCACATCGCCCTTGATCAATCCCAGGCCGGGCGTGCCGTCGCCATGCTCCATGCCATGTTCGAACATGATCTGCTCGCCCACGCACACGCCAAGGACCGGACGTCCGGCGCGCAGACGATCAGCGATCACCCTGTCTCCGCCGACGCTGGTGAGGCCTTCCATGCAGGCCGCGAACGCGCCCACGCCAGGCACCACGAGACCATCGGCCTCCAAGGCCTGTCGATGATCGGAGGTGAGCGTCACATCAAGGTCGAGATTGGCGAGCGCGCGTACCATGGAGCGCACATTGCCGAAGCCATAATCGAAAACCACCACGGAAGTCATGGACGTTCTCCTTCTGTTGTCTGCTTGGGGATGAGCTTTATTCGATTCGTGACGAGCCGCGTCCGAAACGCGTGTGCTCGGCGAGGATCTTCATGGCGTCGTCGCGGCTGAGGCTGGCGGAGTCGATGACGGTCTGCCCCGCGCCACGCAAGCCGTCCATGTCGGTGATGCCCAACATGAGATCCTCGACGAACGATGCGGTGGAGGTGAACAGCACGGGCGGCGCGAACGTCTGGCCGGCCACTCCCTGCATGTACATCGTCGCCTCGAGCTTGTCGGCGCGGTTGACCGCGAGAATCGCAGGCATGCCGGACACCACGGTGGTCAGGTCCTTGACGGCCGCCTCGGGGCCATCGCCTTCAAGGTTGCGCAGGACGGCGACCGCGCCCTGCGGGGAGCCGATGCATTGCGCCGAAATGTCGGACAGCTGACAGAACGCGGCAAGCAGCTGCGCCGAGGTGAGCCGGGTGATGATCACCGCGACTTTCGCGCGATTACCCAGCAGTCCCTGCAGCTCGTCGTCGAAGGAGAGCGAGTTCTCCGCCTCGGACAGCACGGCGTCGGCATCCTGCGGCTGCCGGCCGGCCGGTGTTTCGGCGGAGTCGTCGTCCTGTTGTTTGGAGGCTTCGGCGTCCTGGAATTCCTTTTCGAATCCGGCCATGGCCGCTTCCAGCTCCTCCTCGCTGAAATGCATGCCGTCGTCGTTGGTGCCGTCGAAATCGCCGGCACCGTTGTTCTCGTTGCTCATCACAGAGCGCCCTTCGTGCTTGGAATGCCGTCGACGCGCGGGTCCGGTTCGATGGCGAAGCGCAGCGCGCGTGCCAAAGCTTTGAATTCAGCCTCGGCGATATGATGCGGGTCACGTCCGGAGATGAGGTGCAGGTGCAGGCAGATGCCGGCGTGCATGGCGATGGATTCCATGACGTGACGCACGAGGGAACCGGTGAAGTGGCCGCCGATCATACAGTATTCGAAGCCTTCCGGCTCCCCGGTGCACACGCAGTACGGGCGTCCGGAGATGTCGACCACGGCCTTGGCGAGCGCCTCGTCCAGCGGCACGGTGGCATCGGCGAAACGGCGGATGCCGCGCTTGTCGCCGAGCGCCTGCCTCAGCGCCTCGCCGAATACGATGGCGATGTCCTCCACGGTGTGATGCGCGTCGATGTCGGTGTCTCCGGTGGCCTTGATCGTAAGATCGATCAGGGAATGCTTGCCGAGCGCCGTCATCATATGGTTGTAGAACGGCACGGACGTGTCGATGTCGGTCTTGCCTGTGCCGTCGAGGTTCAGGCTCAGCTCCACTCTGGATTCGCTGGTTTCACGAACAATGGTTGCGGTACGTGCCATGCTTGCGCTCCTTGTTGCGATGTCTGCTGATGTTCTTGTCTGGCTTGTTCAGCCCTGTTCCACGATACGCAGCGTTTCGACGAGCGCCTCGCGGAACCGAGCCATCTCCTCGTCGGTGCCCATGCACACTCGCATCCAGCCTTCCGGGCCGACCACGCGGATGAGCACACCCCGCTTGAGCAGTTCGTCGAAGATGCGGTCGCGGTCGTCGAAGTGGCCTCCGAAGAGGATGAAGTTCGACTGGGTTTCGGCCACTTCCAGCGGCTGGCCCTTGTAGGTCTGCTGCTTGAGCCAGGCGGCGGTGGCGTTGCGGGTCTCACGCAGATGGTTCACGCGGCTCAGCTGCTCGTCGGTGTGTTCGAACGCGGCGAGGGCTGCGGCCTGGGTGACCGCGGACAGGTGGTACGGCATGCGGACGATGCGCACGCAGTCGATGATGCCCTTGCTGGCGGCCAGATAGCCGACGCGCGCTCCGGCGAAGGCGAAGGCCTTGCTCATGGTGCGGCTTACGGCAAGGTTCTCGTATTCGTCGATGAGCTCCAGCGCGGTGGGCGTGCCCGGATCGCGGAATTCGATGTAGGCCTCGTCCACCACGACCACCGGATGCACGCCTTCGGCCGCGCCCGCCACTTCGGCGGTTCGGGCGGCCTCCAGCACCCGCTTGAGGTCCTCGGGCTTGAGCGGGGTGCCGGTCGGGTTGTTCGGGCTGGTGAGCACGATCATGGCCGGCTTGACCTCGTCGATGGCCTTGATGGTGGCGTCCACGTCCAATGTGAAGTCGGCGTTGCGGTGTGCGAGCTTCCACGTGGTGAACGTGTCGCGCGCGTACTCCGGATACATGGAGTACGTCGGGTCGCAGCCGAGGGCGATGCGTCCCGGACCGCCGAAGGCCTGGAACAGCTGCAGCATGATCTCGTTGGAGCCGTTGGCGCCCCACAGCTGGTCGACCTCCAGTTTGACGCCGGATTCGCGCTCAAGGTACTTCGAGAACGCCTTGCGAAGCTCGATGTGCTCGCGGTCCGGATACCGGTTGAGCGTCGGAGCGATCTCTTTGACGCGCTGCGCGATGGTTTCGACCACGGCCGGCTCCGGCGCGTATGGATTCTCGTTGACGTTGAGGCATACCGGCACGTCGAGCTGCGGCGCGCCGTACGGCTCCTCGCCGATCAGGTCGTTGCGCAGCGGCAGATAGGCCGGAATCGCGTTGCTTTCAGTTGCGGAAGTCATCGAAGGCCCGCCTGCTCTTCCTGTTCCTTGATGGTCGCCTTGTCGTACGGATCGTCGATGAAGCGGCTCAGCACGCATTCGCCGTGCGCCGGCAGATCTTCGGAGACGGCGAAGGCGTTCACGCGGGCGGCGAGCGTCTTCAGGCCCTGCTCGTCGTATTCGATGACTTCGACGGGTTTCATGAAGGTGTGCACGCCGAGGCCGGCGGCGAAACGGGCGGTGCCGGAGGTCGGCAGCACGTGGTTGGAGCCGGACATGTAATCGCCCAGCGGGACCGGGGAGTACGGGCCGCGGAAGATGGCGCCCGCGTTGCGGATCCTGGCGATCACCGCGTCCGGATCGGCGGTCTGCACTTCGAGGTGTTCGGCGGCATACGCGTTGGCCGCGTCGATGGACTGTTCGATGCCGTCCGTGAGAATGATGCCGGACTGACGGCCGCGCAGCGACGTGTTGACGCGCTCGGCATGCTCGGTGCGCGGCACGCGGTATCGGAGGCTTTCCTGGACCTTGTCGGCAAGCTCCTCGCTGTCGGTGATGAGCACGGAACCGGCGAGCTCGTCATGCTCGGCCTGGCCGATCAGATCGGCGGCGAGCCAGCTCGGGTTGGCGCCCTTGTCGGCGATGATGGCGATTTCGGTCGGGCCGGCGACCGCGTCGATGCCGACGATGCCGGACACCATGCGCTTGGCGGTGGCGACGAAGATATTGCCCGGGCCGGTGATCTTGTCGACCGGATCGCACAGGATCTCGCCGTCCTGCGGTTCGGAGCCCTTGGCTCCGTAAGCGAACATGGCAATGGCCTGCGCACCACCGACCGCGTACACCTCATCCACGCCGAGGATGGCGCAGGTGGCGAGGATGGTCTTGTCCGGCAGACCGTCGGAGTTGCTGCGGCTCGGCGGGGTCGCGATGGCCAGGGATTCAACGCCCGCGGCTTGGGCCGGCACCACGTTCATGATGACGGAGCTCGGGTAGACGGCCTTGCCGCCAGGCACGTACAATCCGACGCGCTGCACCGGAATCCAGCGTTCGGCGACGCGTGCGCCTTCGGCCAGATCGGTGTGGAACGGCGCGGGCACCTGGGATGCGGAGACGGCGCGGCAGCGGCGCACGGATTCCTCGATGGCGGCGCGCACTTCCGGATCAAGCTCGTCGAGCGCGGCCTTCATGGCTTCGGCCGGCACACGCAGGTTCTCAGGGCGAATATGGTCGAACTTCTCCGCGAAATCACGCAGGGCCGCAGCGCCGCGGGCCTTCACGTCGTCAAGGATCGGCTGCACGAGTTCGGTGGCCTCGTTGGTGCCCATCTCAGCGCGGGGCATGGCTTCCAGCATTTCGGCTCGGGTCAGCTTCTTGCCTCGCAGGTCAATGATTCGCATATAGTTTTCTTCGCTCATACCGCACCATGGTAACAATGGCAAGTCACGAGAACGGCTCACCGTCTCACATTCAACCGCATTGTGAGACGGCATCCACGTTCCGGCCTGAGCGACGGCGCGGAATCAGGCCAGCGGCAGGGAGCTGGGGCCGAACAGGATCTTGATTTCGGCGAACAGCGACGTGTCGCGCTTCACGCGGAAGCGGTCACCGAACGTCAACACCTTGGCGTTGCCCTTGTCGTCCATCAGCGCAAGCTTCACCTCGCACGGACCGGGATGGTTGGTGAGGATCTGCCCCAAACGCCGCACATGCGACTGGTCGAGCGCGATCGGCGGCAGGACGATCGTCAGCGGACGCTCATCCTGCGCCTCCAGCGTCGGCACGGTGAATTCGGTGGCGCGCATGCTCACCGTCTCGTCGCGCTTCTCCACCTGGCCGCGTATCTGCACCACGGTATCGACCGCCAGTTCGGGCGCCGCTGCCTCATACACCTTGCCGAAGAACATGCATTGGATGGAGCTTTCCAGATCCTCGACGGTGACGATGGCCCAAGGGTTTCCCTTCTTCGACACACGTCGGTCCACGTTCGTGATAAGTCCGGCGATCGTCACCTGCTGGCCGTCCGGCATGCTTCCCGCACGGTCGATCAGATGCGCGATCGACATCTCGCGCAATGACACCAGCACCGACTGCATGCCGCTCAGCGGATGGTCCGACACGTACAGGCCGAGCATCTCGCGTTCGAAGTTCAGTTTGGTCTTCTTGTCCCATTCCTCCACGTCGGGCACCTGAACCATGGCGTCGCCCATGGTCGAATCGTCTTCGCCGGAGTCGTCCAGATCGGCGAACAGGTCGAACTGGCCTTCGGCCTGTTTGCGCTTCAGTCCGACCACGGAGTTGATGGCCGTCTCATGGATGGTGAACAGCGCGCGGCGGTTGGGGTCGATCGAATCGAACGCGCCGGCCTTGATCAACGATTCCACCAGGCGGCGGTTCAGCGCCTCCAACGGCACACGACGGATGAAATCGGTGAAGTTCACATACTTGCCATGGTCGCTTTCACGCTCCGCGATGATCGCATCCACGGCGTTCTTGCCGACGTTGCGGATCGCGCCGAGGCCGAATCGCACGACATCGCCGACCGCGGAGTACTCGTACACCGATTCGTTCACATCCGGGGACAGCACCTGGATGCCCATGCGCCGCGCCTCGCCCAGGTACAGCGCGGTCTTGTCCTTGTTCGTGCTAGCGCCCTGCAGCAACGCGGCCATGAATTCCACCGGATAATGCGTCTTCAGATACGCCGTCCAGTAGGAGATCAGACCATAGGCCGCCGAATGCGCCTTGTTGAACGCGTATCCGGAGAACGGCACGAGGATGTCCCACACGGCCTGCGCGGCCTCCTCGGAATAGCCATGCTCCCTCATGCCGGCGAAGAACGGGACCTTCTCCTTGGCCAACACCTCGGGCTTCTTCTTGCCCATCGCTCGGCGCAGCACATCAGCCTTGCCCAGCGAATAACCGGCCAGGATGCGGGCTGCGGACTGCACCTGCTCCTGGTAGACGATCAGACCGTAGGTCTCGTCCAGCACCTCCTTGAGCGGCTCCGCCACCTCGGGGTGGATCGGGGTGATCTTCTGCAACCCGTTCTTGCGCTTCGCGTAGTTGGTATGCGAGTCCATATCCATCGGGCCCGGACGGTACAGCGCGATCAATGCGGAGATATCGTTGAAGTTGTTCGGCTTCAACGTCTTCAGCAACGAACGCATGCCGTCGGAATCGAGCTGGAACACGCCCAGCGTGTCGCCCCGGGACAGCAGATCGTAGGTGGCCCGGTCGTCCAACGGAATCTTCGTGTAGTCGATGCGTTCCTTGCCGTTCGCCTCGATGTTGTTGAGCGTGTCTCGGATCACCGTCAAGTTGGACAGGCCGAGGAAGTCCATCTTGACCAACCCGAGCGTTTCGCAGGTATGGTATTCGAGCGTGGTGGTGATGGTGCCATCGGTGCGCTCCAACAGCGGCGACGTGTTGGTTATGGGCTCGCTGCCCATGATGGTGGCGCAGGCGTGCACACCGGTCTGCCGGATCAGACCTTCGATGCCCATGGCCTCGTCGGTGACGCGTTTGGCATCCGGATCCGAATCGTACAGTTCACGGAATTCTCGCGCCTCGGCATAGCGTTTCGAAGTCGGATCGAAGATGTCGTGCAGTGGAATATCCTTGCCACCGGTTTGCGCGGGCGGCAGCGCCTTGGTGATACGCTCGCCCATCGAGAAGTCGTAGCCCATGATGCGGGCGGAATCCTTCAGCGCCTGCTTGGTTTTGATGGTGCCGTAGATCACGCACTGCGCCACCTTGTCCCGGCCGTATTTGTCGCCGACGTAGTCGAGCACACGTCCACGGCCTTCCGGATCGAAGTCGACATCGATATCCGGCAGTGAAACGCGCTCAGGGTTGAGGAATCGTTCGAAGATCAGGCCGTGTTTGATCGGATCGAGCTCGGTGATGCCCATCGCGTACGCCACCATGGCGCCTGCCGCGGAGCCACGGCCCGGCCCAACCATCACGCCGTGCGATTTCGCCCAGTTGATGTAATCGGCCACGACAAGGAAGTAACCGCAGAACTGCATCTGGCAGATCACGCCGCATTCGTAGTCGGCCTGCTGCAGGACCTCGATCGGAGGATGGCCGTCGTAGCGCCGTTCCAGCCCTTCCTCGACCTTCTTGAGGAACAGGGATGTCTCATCCCATCCCTCCGGACAATCGAACTGCGGCATGAACGCGCCATCCTCATGGTCGTCGAACATGACGTTGCATCGTTCGGCGATCTCCAATGTGTTGTCGCAGGCTTCGGGAAGGTCCTTGAACAGCTCGCGCATCTCTTCGGCGGACTTCAGGTAGTAGCCGGTGCCGTCGAATTTGAATCGCCCCGGCTCGTCGAGCGTGGAACCGGAGTTGATGCACAGCATGGCGTCCTGCGCGCCGGCGTCCTCGGCGCGCGTATAGTGCGAGTCGTTGGTGGCGAGCAATGGCGCGTTGAGTTTCTTCGCGATCTCCAGCAGGCCGTCGGTCACCTGCTTTTCGATCTTCAGGCCGTGGTCCATGAATTCGATGTAGAAGCTGTCGCGTCCGAAAATATCCTGGAATTCACCCGCGGCCCGCAGGGCGTCATCGAACTGGCCCAGGCGCAGACGCGTCTGGATGATGCCCGACGGACATCCGGAGGATGCGATGATGCCTTTCGAATATTTGGCCAGAATCTCCTTGTCCATTCGCGGATAGCGCATGACGCGGCCCTCGAGGTTCGCATCGGTGGAGGCCTTCATGAGGTTCACCAGGCCTTCGTCGTTCTCCGCCCACATGGTCAAGTGGGTGATCACGCCGCCGCCCGACACATCGTCCGGATTACGACGTCGATGCAACGGGTCGAGGTCCGGATTCCAATTGCTGTCCCAGCTCACACGGGTCGGGTCCTGGCGTGCGGTTTCCGGCGTCACATAGGCTTCGATGCCGATGATCGGCTTGATGCCGGCGTTGACCGCATCGCTCCACATTTCGTATGCGCCGTGCATGTTGCCATGATCGGTGATGCCGACCGCCGGCATGCCCAATTCCTTGGCGCGCTTGACCAGATCCGGGATTTTCGAAGCTCCGTCGAGCAGCGAGTAATGCGTATGGTTATGCAGTTGCACGAAGTTTCCGGAAGTAGCCATGTTTTCCAATCTACCTGTGATTCCTGACGTCCGTCACCGGCCCAACGTGGCCTATGGGCGAGGCGGCAACGCACACGCCGTACGGCCCATCGGCCGACAACGAGGGTGCGAAGCCTCAGACAACGGGACGCGTATCGTGTTCGGATGCGTGACGGGCGCGCATCACGTCGAGAGCATGCTTCAGGTCGGCCGGGTACTGCGAACGCACCGTGGTCCACACATGCGTTCGCGGGTGGCGGAACTCCAGCTGCATGGCATGCAGCCATTGCCGTTCAAGACCAAGGGCCTCGCCGAGCTGAGGATTCGCGCCGTACATGGCGTCGCCCGCCAAGGGATGGCCTATGGATGAGAAGTGGACCCTGATCTGGTGCGTGCGTCCCGTCTCCAGGTTCACGGAGACCAGCGTCGCCTCGCCGAAGCGTTCCATCACATCCCAATGCGTGATGGCCTCCTTGCCGGCCGGAGTCACGCAGAAGCGGAAATCGGAGACTTTGGCGCGTCCGATCGGAGCTTCGATGGTGGCCTTGTCCTCCTTGAGATTGCCCTGTACGAGCGCATGATACGTTTTGACGACCTCATGCTCGGCGAACTGCCGACGCATCTCCACGTACGCAAGATCGGATTTGCAGACGAGCATCAAACCGGAAGTGCCCACATCGAGTCTGGAAACGATGCCTTGGCGGCCGGCCGCACCATACGAAGTGATGTGCACGCCCCTGTCGAGCAGGCTGCCAAGCACCGTGGGGCCGGTCCATCCGGCCGACGCATGCGCGGCCACGCCGACCGGCTTGTCCACCACGACCACGTCATCGTCCTCATAGACGACCGCCATGTCATGGGCGATCGGCTCCGGCGTGGCACGTTCCTCGACAATATCGAACTCGACGGTTTCCCCCGCCTGCAGATTCGACGATTTGGAGATGTCGCGTCCAAGTACGCGGGCCTGTCCGCTTTCGATGAGATCGGCCGCCTTCGCCCGGGAAATGCCCAGCATTTTCGCGACGGCGACGTCGAAACGTTTGCCGACAAGCGCATCGGGGGCGGGTACGAGTCGGCTCATGCTGTCTTCGCCTCGTCCGCAGCCTCATCGAGGTCCTTCTGACTGAACGGCTCGCCGGATAGCAGCAGCAACACCGCAGCGATGCCGGCGAACATCAGGAACACGTCCGCCACATTGCCGACGGACCACCCATAGTTGAGGAAATCCACGACCTTGCCGTTCAGAAACCCTTCCGCATATGCCACGCGGTCGATGAGATTGCCCAGCGCGCCGGCAAAGGCGAACGCGAACACCACCGTCCATCTCATGGAGATGGTGCGGATGGCGAGGACCACCAACGCCACACAGGCCGCAATCGCCAACAGGGAGATCAGCCATGTCATGGTGGAACCCATACCCAAGGACGCACCCGGGTTATGCACCAGCGTGAACGACAGCACTCCGGGAATCACCCGTACGGTACGGCCGTCGGCAAGGGCCGACTGCGCCCAAGCCTTGGTGAGTTGATCAAGCGCAAGCGCCACAATCGCGATACACGCAAAGACGGCCGCGCGGGTGCGCAGCCGTCTTTGGTTATTCTTCATGATGTCAGACACAGGCTAATCTCAGTCGTTGTTCTGGGATTCCTGGTTGTAGTTGCTCGTATCGGACACCTGGTCGACGAGCTGGCCGAGGAATTCGGTGAGCCGTGCCCGGTATTCGGTCTCGAACTGCTTGAGGCCCTGGATATTGCCTTCGACGACCTTCGTCTGCGTTTCGAGATTATCGCGGACCTGCTGAGCATAATCGTCGGCAGCGGTGCGGGTCTTCGAATCGTAATCGAACGCGCGCTTCTGGACCTCGGCCTCGTAGTTGTCGGCCTCGGTGTGCTTGTTGGAGAAGTACGCATCGGCGTCCTGGGTCTTCTGGGACAGGTACGCGTCACCCTCCTGCTGCTTGCCGGCCAGATAGGCATCGCCATCCTGGGTCTTGCCAGCCAGATAGGCGTCGCCTTCCTGGGTCTTCTGGGACAGGTACGCGTCACCGTCCTGCTGGCGCTTGGCCAAGTAGTTGTCGCCTTCCTCGGTCTTCTGGGACAGGTATGCGTCACCCTCCTGACGACGCTTGGCCAGATAGGCATCGCCATCCTGGGTCTTGCCGGCCAGATAGGCGTCGGCATTGGCACGCGTGTCTTCGGAGTACTGGTCCGCCTCGGAACGAGTGCGGTTGGAGTAGTCGTTAGCGTTGCCGATGATCTCCTCGTACTTGCGCTGGCTTTCCTCGGTGATCTCCTTGGCCTTGGCCTTGCCCTTGTCGACGTACTGGTCGTGCAGCTGCATGGCCAACGTCAGCATGGCGGTGGCGCGCTCCGGCTCGGTGTTGGCACTGGCGGCGGCACCGGCAATCTTCTGCAGGCTGCCGGTTTCGGTGCTCGGCTCGCTCTTGGCGACCTGCTCGCGCAGCTGGGCCTCGCGGGTCTGCGATTCCTTCAGCTGCTGGGCGAGCTGCTGAATCCGCGCCGCCTGCTGCTGCATCTGAGCATCCTGCTGCTGGGACTGGGCCGCATGCTCCTGAGTCAGTTGCTGGGCCTGGGCGACCTGCTCCTGAGCCTCCTGCAGCTTGCCAGTGAGCTGGTCGATCTGTTCCTTCTGCTGCTGAGCCACGACCACCTGCTCCTGGGCGGCGGCCAGCTGACGGGACAGATCCTCGGTCTGCGCGCGGAACGTATCACGCTCGTGCTGCACGGTGGTGAGCTGCTCACCGAGATCCGCCTGACCGGCTGCCTCGGCGGCCTGGGCGGTGAGCTGATCGACCTGGGCGGACAGGCGGTCGACCTGTCCTTTGAGCTGTTCGTTCTGGGAAGACAACGTACGGTTGCTTTCCTCCGCCTCGGAAAGCTTGGCGGCCGCTGCCTGAGCCGCCTGAGCCGCCTGATCCCCCGCGCCGGCCGCCTGCTCGGAAGCGGACTTCAGTGTCTCGTTTTCCTGCTGCAGGGACTGCACCTGCGCATTCAGCTCGGAAATCTTGGAATTAAGTCCTGCGACATCCGGGCCAAGCGATTGCGTTGCCTGTCCACCGGCAACTGCCTGCTTGCCAAGGGCTTCCACCGTCTCGGTCACCTGGTCGAGGAAGTCATCGACTTCATCGACGTCATAGCCTTCCTTGAACCTCACAGTCTGGAAGGTATGCTCCCTAATATCTTTCGGCGTCAACAGAGCCATAAATCCTTACACCTCGCTTTGGGCTTGATGCCTTGCTGTTGTTGCTTTCAGTCTTCGACTCTAGCACGGAACCACAGAAGTTTTGCGGAAAATCAGGTTTTTACGTGCTTTAAATGAGGAAATCAATGACGACGAGAATGAAATACAGAACAATAAACGCGACATCGAAAGCGATGGGACCCATCGGAATCGGACGGATATACCGTCTCAGCCACCTCAGCGGCGGCTCGGTGAGCTGGTAGACGGCGTCGATCAACGAGGCGACGATTCCGGTGGGACGCCACATCGGAGCCAACATCGACACCCAATCGAGCACCATGCGAATGAAAAGCACCAAAATGTAGGCATTCACGAGGAAGTGGACGATGCTGCCAATCAATGAAAGAATCATGAAGCATCACCATAGCAAGGGAGCATAACAAACCCCCGCTTTACCAGCGGGGGCGTAATCACTCGCGACGAAGGGCTTACGTCTCAGTCAGCGAACAAATCGTGCGCGGGCCCCTTGTCCTCGGGCTCCTCAACCTTGATGTTCACTTGGGCCGGGCTCAGCAGGAACACACGCGGGGTCACCCGTTCGATCGAACCACGCACGCCGAACACGACGCCTGCGGAAAAATCGACGATACGATATGCCACGGCCTCGGCGACACCGGTCAGATTCAGCACCACCGGAATACCGTCGCGGATGGCGCGGCCGACCATCTGCGCATCGTTGTAGGTCTTCGGATGAATGGTGGTGATACGGCTCACCCTACCGCCCTGGAACGGGTTGGTCTTTTCGCGCGGCGCGGAGGTCGTGGTGGAGGCAGGTGCCGGCGTGGCCATCGGCGTTACGGAATGATCCGAATCGAAGGACGTCTCGCCGGTCTCGGCGTCATCCTCGAAATCGTCATCATCCTCGGCAACGTCGGACATGCCCAAGTACGACATCGCGTTCTTCATGAAACCTGCCATATATGTTCCTTTCGCGTCTTCGCGTCAATCTCAGCGCAGGAAATCCGGAATATCAAGGTCGCTCGGATCGTTCGCGGAAACCACTTCATGCTCGGTGGTCTCGTCGAACGACGGAACGTTCGAACCCGGAGTGGACGGAATATAGCTGGACAACGGCTGCACCTTCGGCGCCGCAGGGGTCTGCATCTGCTGCGGTTGCGGCTGGGTCTGCGGCGTCTGCTGGGGAACGCCGGCGCTCAACGCGGACACCGGCACCGTAGCGGACGCCGGCTGCTGCGGCTTCTCTTCGGTCTCAGACGATTCGATCTTCTTGGAATTCGCGTCGAAACCTGCGGCGATGACGGTGACACGCACTTCGTCGCCATAGGCGTCGTCCAAGGACAGGCCCCAGATGATCTGCGCCTCCGGATGGATGGCCTTCTGCACCAACGTGACCGCGGCGGACGCTTCCTGCAGCTTCAGGTCGGTCGGGCCGGCGATGTTGATCAACGCGCCATGCGCGCCTTCGATACTTTCCTCGAGCAGCGGCGAGCTGATGGCGATCTCCGCGGCCTGCGTGGCACGGTCCTCGCCCCGCGCGGAACCAATGCCGAACAGCGCGGTGCCGGCGCCACGAAGAATCGCGTTGACGTCGTTGAAATCGACATGGATGTACGAATTCGCGGTGATCAGATCGGTGATGCCCTGCACGCCGGCCAGCAGCGCGGTATCGGCGGTCTTGAACGCGTCGACGATACCGATGGTGCGATCGGACAGCTCGAGCAGGCGATCGTTCGGGATGACGATCAGCGCGTCGACTTCCTTGCGCAGGTTCTCGATGCCAAGCGCGGCGGATGCGGAACGCTGCGGACCTTCGAAGCTGAACGGACGAGTCACCACGGCGATGGTCAGCGCACCCTGCTGGTGCGCGGCACGCGCCACAATCGGGCTGGCGCCGGTACCGGTGCCGCCGCCTTCGCCGCACGTGACGAACACCATGTCGGAACCCTTGAGCGCCTCTTCGATATCGGACTGGTGGTCCTGGGCGGCCTTGGCGCCCTTTTCCGGATCGGCGCCGGCACCGAGACCACGGCTGGATGCGTCATTCAGCGAGATCTTGACGTCGGCGTCGGAACGCAGCAAATCCTTCGCATCGGTATTGATCGCAATGAACTCAACGCTTTGAAGACCTTCGGCAATCATGCGATTGACGGCGTTGCCGCCGGCTCCACCGACACCGACGACCTTGATGTTGGTCTTGTCGTTGAAATTGTCAGTCTGGGCAATCTCGCTCACCATAGTCTCCTGTTCACTCACGTACTACGAACACTCTATCGCAATCGTGGCGATAATACGCGCACTTTTCCGTGCGTGTACCACCGTTTTTTCACTTTTTCACCGGCGCCGCGCTCATTTCGTCGGATGCCAACCCCTGAAGTCCTGTATACCCGTCGATATGAACACGACCGGCGGGCGATCAGTAGCTGGCATCCATCGGATCGTCACCGAACAACGTCTGCCGCTCCTCATGCGTGGTCTCCCGGGAATCCAGCCACCCATAAGGCAGATGCACTTTCTTGGCGAATCGCACGCGTCCTCTTGGCTTGTCGGCGATCCGTTCCGGGAACCGAATGTCCGGATCCAGCTTGCCGATCTCGCGCCGGACATCTTCAAGATTTTCACATTCCATGAACGCGCGGCGCGTGGAGCCGCCGACGGGGAAGCCCTTCAAATACCATGCGACGTGTTTGCGCAAATCATGCACGGCCATCCGCTCATCGCCGTCATAGAATTCGGTCAGCAGCTCGGCATGCCGTTCGATCACCCGGCATACCTCGCCCAGTGTGGGATCGACGCGCGCGTCACTGCCCGCGAACGCGTTCTTGATGTCGGCGAACAGCCATGGACGGCCTTGGCATCCACGACCGATCGCGACGCCCGCGCACCCGGTTTCGGCGACCATCGCCAAGGCGTCATTGGCGCCCCAGATATCGCCATTGCCGAACACCGGGATATCGAGCGCCGACACCAGCTCTCCGATGCGGCTCCAATCGGAATGCCCACCGTAATATTCGGCGGTGGTGCGCGCGTGCAGGGTCACGGCCTTGCAGCCCTCCTCCTGCGCGATATGCCCCGCCTCAAGGAACGTCTCATGCTCATGGTCAATGCCGGCGCGAATCTTCGCCGTCACCGGCACATTGGCCGCATCGCAGACCTTGACCACACGCTGGATGATCTCACGGAACAGATCCGTCTTCCATGGCAGCGCGGAGCCGCCTCCGCGGCGGGTCACCTTCGGCACCGGGCATCCGAAATTGAGATCGACATGGTCGGCCATGTCCTCGTCGACGACGATTTTCGCCGCCTGCTCGACGATCGCCGGATTCACACCATACAGCTGCAACGAGCGGATCTTCTCGCTCGGCGCGAAGCGGCACAGGCGCAATGCCTTGGGATTGCGGGCCACAAGCGCACGCGCGGTGATCATCTCCGCGACGTACAATCCGTCCGGACCATAACTTTCGCACAGCACACGGAACGGCCAGTTGGTGACCCCGGCCATCGGCGACAACACCACGGGCGTCTCGACATGCACCGGCCCCAAATCGACCGGCTTCATCACAGGAGGAACCGACGGCCGGTCCGCGTCGGTACGCGGATCGAGCACGTCGGATTCCCCGTGGGCATTCACAATGCAATCTGGCATGCGGGCGCTTTAGTACAGACCACCGGCTTCGGCGATCTTCACGGATTCAGGCCATGCCTCGCCGCCCATCTCGACCGGCATCTGCGGCACGCTGACGCGCTTCTCGCCGATGCGCTCGGCGATGTAGTCGGCCACCTTGTCCAGGCTGACGCGTTCCTGCTTCATGGTGTCGCGTTCGCGGATGGTGACGGCCTGGTCGTCCAAGGTGTCGAAGTCGACGGTGACGCACAGCGGGGTGCCAATCTCGTCCTCACGACGGTAGCGGCGGCCGATCGCACCGGCCTCGTCATAGTCGATCATCCACTCGTTCTGGCGCAGGTCGGCGGCGAGCTTCTGCGCCACGTTCTGCAGATCGGGCTTCTTGCTCAGCGGCAGCACGGCGGCCTTGACCGGAGCCAGTCGCGGGTCGAGGTGCAGCACGGTGCGCTTGTCCACACCGCCCTTGGTGTTCGGGGCCTCATCGACGTCATAGGCATCCACCAGGAAGCACATGAGGGAACGAGTCAGGCCTGCGGCCGGCTCGATGACGTACGGCACGTACTTCTCGCCGGTGGCCTGGTTGAAGTAGCTCAGGTCCTCGCCGGAATGTTCGGCGTGCGCGGACAAATCGAAGTCGGTTCGGTTGGCGATACCTTCGAGCTCGCCCCAATCGGAGCCCTGGAAGCCGAACTTGTATTCGATGTCGACGGTGCGCTTCGAATAGTGGGCCAGCTTCTCCTTCGGATGCTCGTAGTGGCGCAGGTTCTCCGGCTTGACGCCGAGGTCGAGGTACCACTGGGTGCGGGCGTCGATCCAATACTGGTGCCAGGCCTCGTCCTCGCCAGGCTTGACGAAGAACTCCATCTCCATCTGCTCGAATTCGCGGGTGCGGAAGATGAAGTTGCCCGGCGTGATCTCGTTACGGAAGGACTTGCCCATGTTGGCGATGCCGAACGGTGGCTTCTTGCGGGACGAGGTCATCACGTTCTTGAAGTCCACGAAGATGCCCTGGGCGGTTTCGGGACGCAGGTAGTGCAGGGAGTTCTCGTCCTCGACCGGGCCGAGGTGGGTGCGCAGCATCATGTTGAAGTCGCGCGGTTCGGTCCACTTGCCGCGGGTGCCGCAATCCGGGCACACGATGTCGGCCATGCCGTTCTCCGGCAGCTTGTCGCCGTGCTTCTCGGCGTAGGACTCCTGGAGTTTGTCGGAACGCTGACGCTTGTGGCAGTTGAGGCATTCCACCAGCGGATCGTTGAAGACGGCCACGTGGCCGGAGGCGACCCACACGGGGGTCGGCAGGATGATGGAGGTGTCCACGCCCACCACGTCGCCACGGGTGACGACCATGGAACGCCACCATTCGCGCTTGATATTGTCCTTCAGCGCGACGCCGAGCGGACCGTAATCCCATGCGGAACGGGTTCCACCGTAGATTTCGCCGGCCGGGAAAACAAAGCCACGACGCTTGGCAAGGGATACGACTTCATCGAGTTTGGATACAGCCACAATGCACCTTCTGGTATGAACGGTTTGGGGTCTTTACAACCGCACAGCCTACCGTCACATGCTGACAGCACGACCACCGTCACGCATGCGCGTGAAAGACCATGAGGCAAGCGGCCGAAACGGCTGAGTTCGGCCACGTTCGCACTCTTCGACAGCGTCCGGCACTCACCACTTCGCCATGGCAAGCCCACCACCCATCGTCGACAGGCCGATGGACCTCGCTTCGCTTCCGGCAAAGGCACCGCCGAGCCGGCATCGGACGGGCAGGCCACGCATCGCACCAGGTAGGCTGGAGATATGCCGTACCACAATCCGAATTCGCGCGGCCGGCGAAACGCCTTGCGCATCGTGGGCGCGCTCGCCGCGCTCGCCGTCATCGCCAGCGTCGCCAATTTCCTGCGCACCACCACCAGCGAAGCGGCCAGCAACGTCAAGCCGCAGATCGAAACGATGCGGGGCATCCGCCGGACCGCGCAGGACAGCATCACGTTCGCGCAGAGCATGGATGATCCGGACCAATTTGCCGCGCAGATCGAAACCGTGCAACGGTATATGGACGATTACGATCGACTTGCCGACGCCAAACCAATCGAGTACCTGCTGTCGGACAGCCTGCGGGAACGCATCATCGGGCTCGCGTACCGTGACCAGCAGCGCACCATCATCGACAGCATGCGCGTGGCCGCGCACGATCTCGATCAACAGACTAAGGAGCTGCTCAGCGCGGTCGACGCGTCCATGTCGGACGATTTCAGCCAGCATGCGGCGCAATGGCTGGTGCAGGTGGATGATCCGACGCAGGTGAACGAGCTTGTCGACCGATACGGCGAACAACGCACGTACGCGTCGATGCGGGAGATGCTCGCCGACCTGCAATCGTTGCGCAAGCTGCGCGCGGACGTGAAGCAACAGGTGTCGGACGCGGTCAGCAATCTGCATAACGCGGAAGCCTCGGCGGCTGCGATCGCCGTGCCGGAGCGCAACGGCGATCTCGATCCGGCCGGATGGTACACGCTCGCCACGAACGTGGCGTCGACGATGGGCGCGCGGATCGAGCAGACCATGGCATTCAGCTGTGGCGGCCAGTCGGGTGAGAATCCGAATGGATTCGTGGCGGCGTATTATTGCCAGATGCCCGACCGCTCGCAGCGTGATGTCGTGCATATCCTCACCACGCATCCGGATTGGACCCAGACCGCGCGAAGCCCTTGGCTGGTGGACATGGTCAAGCATGAACTTTCGCATCGTTCGATCATGATCTCCTGCGGCACCACGCAGCCAACGATTGCAAACGGGCGCACGGAGGCGGTGACGAATTCCTATTCGGTGCTGTTTTTCGGGGCCGATCGAGACCGCATCGCCAATCAGCAGCAGGGCGTCGCCGAATACGCGATGGACGC
>ERZ808246.1028-NODE-1028-length-21385-cov-3.963760_pt1 | contig 21385 bp, 21 predicted proteins | sample MGYA00521083_ERZ808246 | MGnify/ENA primary metagenome ERZ808246 (study PRJEB31516, sample SAMN03275577) | gut metagenome | biome: mammalia-associated habitat; material: feces | host: Papio cynocephalus | place: Kenya | collected 2012-07-07 ... | reverse complement strand
CCAATCTGAAGAATGAGCCGTTGGATAAGGTCGGTGGTGTGACGTGGTTTGAAAGTGCCTACGACGCGATGGCATTCCATCAGATACACAGAGAGGCAATCAAGCAACATCCAGAACTATCACGCAAAGGAATATATGTTTCCACAGGCTCGGCGTGTTCGTCAAACAAGCCTCAGCCGAGCCATGTGCTGACGGCTATGGGACTTGACAAAAAGGAAATAAGCGGAGCGGTAAGGTTCAGCTTTGACGAAAGCATTACCGATGATGATATAGAAAACGCAGTTTCGGCGGTGGCAAAGGAAACGGCGGCAATAAGAAAATTTATGTAGGGGACAGAATATGAAAGAAATAATTTTGGCAAAATACGGAGAGATAATATTAAAGGGCGGAAATCGTCCGAGATTTGAAAGCATACTGATAAACAATATAAACAATGCAACGAAAAATGTTGCAAAGGCGCACGTGCGAATTGCCCAGGCAACAGTATATGTCGATGTGGAGGATCCCGCAAAAATCGATGTTATGATTGAGAGAATGTCGAAAATTTTCGGGTTGGTTTCGATAACCCGTGCGGCGGTATGCGAAAAGGATATAGAAAGCATTAAGCAGACGGCAAAGGAATATCTGCGCCCCGAACTAAAACCGGGAACACGGTTTAAGGTTGAGGCTAAGAGATCGGATAAGCAGTTTCCGTACAATTCACCGCAGATATGTATGGAAGTGGGCGGATTTCTCGATGACGAATACCCGGAGATAATCGTTGATGTGCATAATCCCGATGCGACGGTGCGTGTCGAAGTCCGTGAGGATTCGGCGTATGTTTACTGCTGCGAAAGCAAAATAAAAGGTCAGGGCGGTATGCCGATAGGCACAGGCTCTAAGGCAACGCTCCTTTTGTCGGGCGGTATCGACAGCCCCGTGGCAGGGCATATGATTGCAAAACGAGGAGTTGAAATCGACGCCGTAAATTTCTTCTCATTCCCGTACACAAGCGAGAGAGCAAAGGAAAAGGTTATCGAACTTGCGTCAATAATTGCAAGATATACATCGAAAATAAATCTGTATATCGTTCCGTTTACGGAGATACAATTACAGATACGTGACAAATGCCCCGAGGAGCATATGACGCTTATAATGCGCAGATTTATGATGCGCATAGCGGAGCGCATAGCGCTTAAGCATAAATCCAAAGCGCTTATAACGGGCGAAAGCGTGGGTCAGGTGGCAAGCCAGACGCTTGCGGCTCTTGACGTAACAAATGCGGTTGTAGATATGCCTGTTTTACAGCCGTTAATAGGTATGGATAAAATAGAGATTATGGATCGAGCAAGAGAGATAGGCACATTTGAAACGTCGATACTTCCGTATGAAGATTGCTGTACGGTGTTTACACCGAAACACCCGACCGTAAATCCGAGACGTGAGTCAATCGAAAAAACAGAGGCGGCGCTCAATGTGGGCGAACTTATCGAGGCGGCGCTCCAAGGCGTGGAAATGATAGAGGTTTTGCCGAAATGATTAACGAAGATTTAGTAAATAAGCTTATAGAGAAAAAATTGAAGATTTCAACGGCGGAAAGCTGTACCGGCGGAATGCTTGCGGAAAGAATAACCCAAGTGCCGGGAGCGTCTGAAATATTTGAAGAATCGATAGTGACATATTCAAACGAAGCAAAAATGCGTGAACTGGGCGTAAAAAGCGAAACACTCGACAAATTCGGTGCGGTAAGCTCGTATACGGCGTATCAGATGTGCACGGGAATATGCCGCCACACGGGTGCGGACATCGGTATCGGAGTTACAGGAATAGCCGGACCCGGCGGAGGTACAGCCGAAAAACCTGTCGGTACGGTATTTATCGGAATTTGCTTTTCGGGCAGAGTACAGGTTATCGAAAACCACTTTGACGGCAGCCGTGACGAGGTCAGAGAAAAGACTTGCAATAAGGCTTTTTCTGCTGCTTTGGAAATGATTGGCTGAAAAAATCACTAAAATTTAAAATAGTTGTTGAAATTTGATATAAAATATGTTAAAATAAATTTTAGTATTATTAAAAATTAAGAAAGAGGGAAAGAGTATGAAAAAGATTTTAGCATTATTATTAACATCTGCTTTGTGCATAAGCATGGCAGGCTGCGGAAACGGAGCAAAGGGCGGCAAGGACGTAACTCTTGCGGCAAAGACAAGTACAATGAGTGCGGAGCTTACGGAAAAGTATGCGCAGGAACTTGGATTAAAGGTTGTTTATTATGAGGATTCGCCCACAATGTATCAGGCTGTTATAAACGGAACAAATGCAGCTTGCTTTGAGGATCGTTCGGTTATCGGCTGGGCAATAAAAGAAGAAGGTCTTGCATTAAAGACCGTAGGCGAGCTTGAAAATCCGGCAGAGTACGGTTTTGCAGTTAAAAAAGGCACAAATGCGGATCTTTTGAAGATGTTCAACGCAGGTCTTGAAAACATTAAGGCAAACGGTAAGTATGATGAAATACTTACAAAATACGGTTATGGCGAAAAGAAGTATAAGAAAGACGGAGCAGAGAGAGTTGAAAGCGGTGTAACACCTTCAAAGAAATACATAATCTATTCGGATAATGCATTTGCACCGTTTGAATTCTTAGACACAGCAACAAACAAGTATACGGGCGTTGATATGGACATTCTTGCGGCAGTTGCCGAGGATCAGGGATTCCAGTACGAAGTTAAGAACGAAGGATTTGACGCATCGATGGGCGCAGTTCAGTCGGGTCAGGCAGACGCTATGATTGCCGGTATGACAATCACCGATGAAAGAAAGCAGACATTCGATTTCTCGGACGGCTATTTTGAGGACGGTCAGATTATGGTTGTAACGGCAGACAGCTCGGTTACTTCCGTTAAAGATTTGGTAAAATAATTATTTCTCATTCGGTGCAAAGCGCCGATCGGCGCTTTGCACCGAAAATTTTTTTGTACAAGAGTGTGAATTATGGATTTTATAAGGACAATTAATGAAGCAACACCGTTGCTTTTGGGCGGAATTAAGCTGACTATTTTAATTTCTCTGCTGTCAATCCTGATAGGAATGGTAATCGGATTTATCAGCTGTATAATGGGAATGTCAAAGAATTGGCTTTTAAAGGGGATTTCCGCCGTTTACGTATGGATTATAAGAGGAACGCCTATGCTCGTTCAGGCATTTATTATATATTTCGGCGTACCTCAGCTTATACAGATGTTCAGCCCGGATTTCAGAATTGAGGCGTTTACCGCAGGCGTTATAACCTTAAGCCTTAATGCAGGCGCATATCTTTCGGAAATCTTCAGAGGCGGTATATCGGCTATTCCGATAGGTCAGACAGAGGCGGCAAGAAGCCTGGGGCTTAGCAAAACACGCACAATGATAAAGGTTGTTTTGCCGCAGGCGATAAAGGTTGCAATACCATCCATGGTTAATCAGTTTATCATAACGGTAAAGGATACCTCTATTCTTTCCGTAATAGGTCTGGCAGAGGTTGTAAACAAAGCAAAGGTGTACGTGGGAAAATCATATCAGTTTTTTGCCTCCTATATACTGGTGGCAGTGTATTACTTGATAGTTATCTCAATTTTAATGCTTATATCAAAATATTTGGAGAAGAAGATGAGTTATGGACGAAAAAATTAAAATAAAAAATCTCCATAAAAGCTTTAATAAGCTTGAGGTTTTAAAAGGAATTGACCTGACCGTAAAAGAGGGTGAGGTTGTATGCGTAATAGGTCCTTCGGGATCGGGAAAATCAACAATGCTTCGCTGTATAAATCTTCTTGAAGTTCCGACAAAAGGCGAGATTATTGTTGATAACTATGACATAACGGCAAAAAAGGCAAATCTGAACTTAATAAGACGAAATATCGGAATGGTGTTTCAGCAGTTTAATCTGTTTCCGCATCTGACGGTGCTTAACAATATAACAATGGCGCCGGTGGATACGAAAACTATGTCCAAGGCGGACGCCGAAAAGCTTGCAAAAGAACTTTTGGACCGTGTCGGACTGGCTGATAAGGCAAATGCGTATCCTTCACAGCTTTCGGGCGGTCAGCAGCAGCGTGTGGCAATTGCGAGAGCACTTGCAATGAAACCCGACATAATGCTGTTTGACGAGCCTACGTCGGCTCTTGACCCCGAAATGGTGGGCGAGGTATTAAGCGTTATGAAAGAGCTTGCCGAGGACGGTATGACGATGGTTGTGGTAACTCACGAAATGGGTTTTGCAAGAGAAGTATCGGACAGAGTTATATTTATTGACGAGGGCGTTATCTGTGAGGAGGGAACACCGGAGGAAGTGTTCAAAAACCCCAAAAACCCGAGAACAATAGATTTTCTCAACAAAGTATTATAATATTTTTAGCAAACAAAGGGGGAATAAAAAGTGAAAAAAGAAATAAGTGATTATTTAAACGGGAAAAAGCAAGAAGTATTTAATTCATATGTTAATGATATAAAGACATTAAATGGTCAGATTTGGTATAAAAAATATATTTCAAGTAAATTGATTTGTACCGGTGAAGAATATGTAAGCGGAGAGAAAAAACAAGTAATATTAGATGGCAATAAAACTCCTAAATTAGAAGACACTATAAAAATAAAGGATTCTAACGGCGAGTATATTGATTTTGTTATAAAAAAAATTAATAGGAAAGAAGACGAAACAGAATTAGAAGAAAATGCTTATCGACTGAAATCAGAACTTGATGATAATATTTATGGTGGAGAGAGTAGGCATTATATCGAGGAACCGTTAGAATTAACAGATGACGATTTAAACGAAATAATTGATAATTATAAAGATATTATTGCGTTTAAAAACGGATATGCACTCAAAACAATATCTGAAAATATACGTACAATAAAAAATATTGTTCTTATTATGTTTGTTACGTTTTGTGTTGGTGTAGCAATTCCGCTGTTATCCATGTGTTCAAAGTTACAATAAAACATAGTGTTTTTCGCTTTGCATATTAATATGCAAAGCGAAAAAGTTTATTGTGTTGGAACAGAAAATGTCTATGTCACAGTACGCTGTTTTCCGCAGAATGTATGCAGTAAAGAAACTGCATATTTTTTTTGAAAAATTTTGAAAAAACACTTGCAAAAGTACAAATTATATGGTATTATGATTATAACAAGAACAAATGTTCGTAATAATACTGAAAGGAATACGGCAATATGGCAAAGAATGATAAAGAAGTAAAGCAGATAGAAAGAAAAACGGACGAGGAGAAGAAAAAGGCTCTTGCCACCGTTTTTGATGTAATAGAAAAGGAATACGGTACGGGAAGTATAATGAAACTGGGCGATACGAGAGTTTCTTCGGTTGACTCTATCCCGACGGGTTCGCTGACTCTTGACCTTGCGCTGGGCGTAGGCGGTATGCCGAGAGGCAGAGTTATCGAAATATACGGTCCCGAGTCCTCGGGTAAAACAACCGTGGCACTGCACGTTGTTGCAGAGGCGCAGAAAATGGGCGGTGAGGCGGCATTTATAGATGCCGAGCATGCGCTTGACCCCGTATATGCCGAAAAACTCGGCGTTGATATAGACAATTTAATTGTTGCACAGCCGGATACGGGCGAACAGGCGCTTGACATTTGCGAAGCGCTTGTAAGAAGCGGTGCGCTTGACGTTATCGTTATAGACTCCGTTGCGGCTCTTGTTCCGAAAGCGGAAATCGAGGGCGAAATGGGCGATACCCACGTAGGACTTCTCGCAAGACTTATGTCGCAGGCTTTGAGAAAGCTTACGGGCATTATCTCAAAATCGGGAACAGTCGTTATATTTATAAACCAGCTGCGTGAAAAAGTGGGTGTTGTGTACGGAAATCCCGAAACAACTCCCGGCGGACGTGCGCTTAAATTCTTCTCGTCGGTGCGCCTTGACGTAAGACGTCAGGAGGCTATTAAAAACGGTACTGAAATTATCGGCAATAAAACAAGGGTAAAGGTAGTTAAAAACAAGGTAGCTCCGCCGTTTAAAGAAGCTGAATTTGATATTCTGTACGGTCACGGAATTTCCAAAGAGGGAAATATACTTGATGTTGCCGTAAATTACGATATTATCAAGAAATCGGGGGCATGGTTTAGCTATAACGGCGAGAAAATCGGTCAGGGCCGTGACAATGTGCGAAAGTATATGATTGAAAATCCCGGATTTGCCGCAGACATTGAGCGCCAGGTGCGTGAAATTCTTAATATCGGCGGTAAACATGAGGTTGTAGAAATAGCTGAAAAAGACGAGTGAAAATAATTCATATAAGGTTATGTTGCTCAAAAATAAAATTTTTTTCAAAAAACTATTGACGTTTCGCCTATTTTCGAGTATCCTAATATATAAGATTAGATATTTTGTAAAAGGATATTGATAATTAATTATCACAATGCGAGGGGGAACTATTAATGGTTTCAAATGAAGTTACTGTAAAAAATTCTGTGGGGTTACACGCAAGACCGGCAACATTCTTTATTCAGCGTGCCAATGAATTTAAAGCCAGTATTTGGGTTGAAAAAGACGAAAGACGTGTTAATGCAAAAAGCTTACTGGGGGTTTTGTCGCTCGGAATAGTTAAAGGAACAAAAATTTCTATTATTGCAGACGGCAGTGATGAAGACGATGCCGTAAAGACACTGGTTGAACTTATTGAATCCAACTTCTCGGAGTAATTTTAGATAATATTACAATAAATAACTCTACATAGCCATATGTAGAGTTATTTTTACTTAATATAAAAATAGGAGGTGACGATATGTTTGACTGGGAGGAAGAACTGAAAAATCTGCCCGATCAGCCGGGAGTGTATCTTATGCACAATTCCGATGACGAGGTTATTTATGTCGGCAAGGCGAAGATTTTAAAGAACAGAGTACGGCAGTATTTCAGAAAAAACTCCAATCATACGCCAAAGGTTCGTGCAATGGTTGCGAATGTGGCGTACTTTGAATATATTGTTACCGATACCGAAACGGAAGCGCTTGCGCTTGAGTGTAACTTGATTAAAAAATACACTCCCAAATACAATATTCTGCTTAAAGACGACAAGCACTATCCGTATTTAAAAGTCACCATAAACGAACCGTATCCGAAAATCCTGAAGGTGCGCAAATTACAGCGTGACGGTGCGAAGTATTACGGTCCGTACGTTGACGGCACGGCATTAAAAAACGTAATCGAAATAATACGCCGTCTTTTTAAACCGCCTTCGTGCAACAGACATTTTCCCGAGGATATAAAAAAGGGCAGACCCTGCCTTAATTATCACATAAACACCTGTTTTGCGCCATGTACCGGAAAGGTTTCAAAGGACGAGTACAGGCAGGTATTCTTTGATATATGCCGTTTCCTTGACGGAAATCATAAAGAGCTTATAAGAGATTTAACCGAGCAGATGCAGACGGCGTCGAAAAATCTCGAATACGAAAAAGCGGCGGCTCTGCGTGATAAAATACGCTCAATAAACGAAATAGACGAAAAACAGAGAGTAATAAATACCGATAAGCAAAACGACAAAGACGTTATTGCAATCGCCGAGGACGATAAGCTTACCTTTTGTGAGATATTGTTTGTGCGTATGGGCAAGGTTACGGGACATAAAAGCTATAAGCTTGACAATACGGCAAATTCGGACAGTGTCGAAATATTAAACGATTTTGTCAAGCAGTTTTATGCGCAAAGCTCCGATATTCCCGATGAAGTGCTTACCAAATATGAAATTGCGGACGCCGAAATAATCGGCGAATGGCTCAGAGAAAGAAAGGGCAGAAAAGTAAGCGTTATATCTCCCAAACGTGGTGAAAAATTAAGCCTTGTAAAAATGGCGGATAAAAATGCGCTTACATCGCTTGAAAATTACAAGATTAAACAGCTTAAAGAAAAAGAGAAAAGCGCAGTGCTTGACGAACTGCAAAGCGCATTAAACCTTTCGGAATATCCGAAACGTATCGAAGCGTATGATATTTCCAACATACAGGGAAGCGACAACGTGGGCGGTATGGCAGTTTTCGAGAACGGAAAAAGTGCAAAGAGAAAATACAGAATATTCAAAATTAAAAGCTTTGAAGGTGCGGACGATTACGCCGCTATGCGTGAGGTTATATACAGACGTTTCAGACACGCAATGGAGGAGGAAGAACAGATAGCGAACGGTACACTTAATGCACGTGACGCAAAATTTCTGCCGTTACCCGATCTTATACTTTTGGACGGCGGACGCGGACATCTCAACACCGTTACGGAATTGCTTGATATGATGGAAATTGACATTCCCATGTTCGGAATGGTAAAGGACAACAAGCACAGAACGAGAGGTCTTGTATCTGAGGACGGAATGATAGAGCTTAAGCAGACAAGTCCGGCATTTAAGCTTGTAACGCACATACAAGATGAGGTGCATAATACGGCGATAAGCTATCACAGAAAGCTTCATTCAAAAATAACGTCCGAACTGGATAATATTAAGGGCGTGGGTGAAAAAAGACGAAATGCCCTCTTGACTATGTTTGAAAGTATTGATAAAATAAAAGAGGCAACTGTCGATGAACTGGAAAACGCCGACGGAATAGACAGGAAATCGGCGCAGAATGTATATGACTATTTTCATAATTCGGGAAAGGAATAATCGGAATGTTTGAGCTGAAAAACAGCGGCGGAGTTTTTTATTACACAATTTCATCATTTGAGAAAACGGGACTTGTACGGCACGGCTTTTCAACGCGCCGCGGCGGTGTGAGCGGCGGATATTTCAGCTCGATGAATTTTCGTTTCAACCACGGCGACAGTGACGAGAATGTTGTTAAAAATTTTGAAATAATGTCCGACACGCTCGGAATGGATTATAAAAAGCTTGTATTGTCCAAGCAAATCCATGAGGACAATGTTTGCTATGTTACAGAAAAGGACTGCGGAAACGGAATAATGCACCCGAATGCGTTTGAAAGTGCGGACGCACTCATTACCGACCGCACGGGAGTGCCTTTGGTAACTCTTTTTGCGGATTGCGTACCGTTGTTTTTTCTTGACAGGAAAAACAAAATTATTGCGCTTGCACATTCGGGCTGGCGTGGCACTGTGAAAAGAATAGGTCAAAAAACAATACGCAAAATGAAAGAGGATTTCGGCTCAAAGCCGTGCGATATACTCACTGCCATAGGTCCGTCCATACAGGCGGATTGCTTTGAGGTGGGCGACGATGTGGCGGAGATTTTTATAAAAGAATTCGGCACTGATACGGTTGTAAAATACGGCGAACGCTTTCATGTTGATATGCAGTCGGCAATACGTATGCAGTTTTTGGAGGAGGGTATTCCGAAAGAAAACATTGACGATTGCGGAATATGCACCTGCTGTAACAGCGATTTGCTGTTTTCGCACCGAAAAACAAACGGAAAAAGAGGAAATCTCGGTGCGTTTTTGGAATTGATATAACGGAGAAGGATAATGAAAAAGCTTATTGCATTAATGCTTGTATGCTGTTTTGTGTGCCTGGCTGCGGCGTGCGAACCGCTGGACAAGCTGACGGCACAGGTAAAAAACAATATAGAAAATATAGCCGAGGAATTTTCCGACACAACGGGCAAAACGGACAAATACGAGCCTGAAAACAGTATTTGTGTCGGTATTTCGGATTTTGACACATTTAATCCGCTCATCACCAAATCGCAGACGGTACGCGAAGCTATGCAGCTTGTGTACGAACCGCTTTTTGAAACGGACGAAAGCGGAAAGGAAAATCCCGTTCTGGCAGCTGAATACAATGTCAGCGCAGACGGACTTACGTACGTGATAAAAATGAAAAGTGGTGTGCTGTGGCATGACAAAAAGGCATTTGACGCCTACGATGCGGCATATTCTATAAAGCAGATACTGACCGCACAAACGCCGTATTCGGAGAATTTGAAGGATATGGCGGATTATCGTGCCGTAAGCGACGATACTTTGCGTATAACGCTTAAACGACCTGTAAGCGGATTTGTTTCGCTTTTGGATTTTCCGATAATAAAATACGGAACAGAGGAAATTTTGTATAAGCCGATAGGCACGGGTGCATTTTCTTATGCTTCAGAAATAAGTGCGGACAGATACGAGTTTGACGCTTTTGCGGAATATCATAACAGCAAAGCCAAGATTGACAAGCTGTATATACAAAAAGCGCCCGATGCGGAAAAATACCGCTCGTTGTTTGAAGTAAGCGAAACGGACGTGATAACAAGCTTGTCCGCAGACCTTTCCTCATACACGCCGAAAGGCGGTAACAAGACATACGACTTTTTGTCCAACAGGCTTACATTTATAGGCTTTAACACTTCAAAGTCGGTTCTTTCCGGTGCGGATACCAGGCGGGGACTGGGAGAGCTGACGGACAAGCACGATATTGTAAATTCCGTGCTTTATTCGAGGGGCGAGGGTGTAAACATACCGATAAACCCCAAATCACGCTTTTTCTATGATACGGAGAATAATTTAAGCGGTAATCGTGAAAAAGCACTCGAGCTGTTCGGAAACGATGGCTGGGGAGAGGGCAGTGACGGATATTTAAGGCGGACGCAGGGCAGAAGAAGCGAAATGTTTTCCGTAACAATCCTCACCGACAGCGATGATGCGATAAAAACGGAGATTGCGGAACGAATTAAGGCACAGTGCGAGAAATGCGGCATAAAAGCGGCGGTCAGCGCCGTTCCGAACGAGGTGTACACGCAAAGGATTTTGGCGCATGATTTTGATTTGTATATCGGAGAAATTGATCTCGGAAGTAACGGTGACCTTTCACCGCTCATACTCTCAAACGCCAATACGTTCGGGTATGCAAGCGAGGAGGCGGATATGCTTATATCGCAGGCAGGAATGACGAGCGGTGAGGATACCCTGAAAGAAATATACAAAGGACTCGGCGGAGTAATCACGTCCGATGCACCGTTTATACCGCTGTATTTTGCAAAGGACAGCGTGGCGGTATCGGGCAGAATAAAGGACGGAGTTTCACCCGTCAATGACAGGGTATACCGCAATTCACAATTATGGAGTATAAAATGAAAATAATAGTTATAGGCGCAGGCGCCGCCGGTATGATTGCGGCAGGGCGTGCGGCGGAAGATGCGGAAAAAGTTATTCTCATTGAGAGAAATGATTTTTTCGGAAAAAAATTAAGAATAACCGGAAAAGGCAGATGCAACATTACAAACAGTGCCGAAACGGAAGATATGATTAATATGTATCCCACAAACGCAAAGTTTCTCTACAGCGCATTGTATACGTTCGGGAATTATGATATAACGGCGCTGCTCAAAAAATACGGCGTGGAAACAAAAACGGAGCGTGGCGGACGGATATTTCCCGTAAGCGACAAAGCGGAGGACGTTGTAAAAGCTCTGAGGAAATATGCGCTGAAAAGCAATGTCACGTCAATAACGGCACGTGTAAAAGGCATTATTGCGGAGAACGGCGAAATAAAAGGCGTTAAGCTGTCGGGGAAGAATATTTATGCCGACAGGGTCATCGTTTGCACGGGCGGAGTTTCGTACCCCAACACCGGCTCAACCGGTGACGGATATGATTTTGCACGTGAGGCGGGTCATACGATAATTTCGCCCAAGCCGTCGCTTGTTCCGCTTGTTACAGAGGAAAAATGGGTGCGTGACTTAATGGGGCTGGGACTCAAAAATATAGCCGTTACGCTTAAAAACGATAGCGGCAAAAAAGTGTACGAGGATTTCGGCGAGCTGTTATTTACTCATTTCGGAGTGTCGGGACCTGTGGTTCTTTCAATGTCATCGCATATTAAAAACATCAATTCGGAAAGGCATCTCGAAATTGACTTAAAACCGGCACTTGCCGAGGAAACGCTTGATGCACGCATTTTACGTGATTTTGAAAAATATTCAAAAAAGCACCTTGTAAATGCTTTGGACGATTTATTGCCGAAAGCTTTGGTGCCTGTTGTTATTAAAAATGCAGAGCTTGAGGAGCATAAGGCGGTGTGTGAGATAACTCATGCAGAGCGTTTAAGGCTCGTACATACGCTTAAGCACCTTTCTCTTACTTTAAAGGCTTTCAGACCCGTTGAGGAAGCAATAGTAACGTCGGGCGGTGTAAAGGTATCGGAAATAAACCCGTCCACAATGGAGTCAAAGAAAGTCAAAGGCTTGTATTTTGCGGGCGAGGTAATAGACGTGGACGGATATACGGGCGGATATAATCTGCAGGCGGCGTTTTCAACAGGCTATCTTGCAGGAATGAGTGCGGCACAGGAGGAGTGATTTATTATGGCATTCGGAAGTAAGGACGTTTGCAAAGCGGCGGTTAAAATGGCACTTAGCGACGGACGTGAAGAAGAAAAAACATTAAAGGAGCAGTATTCTGCATTGGGGATAAAGACGGTTGCGGCGGATTTCGGCAGTGATTTTGCAAGCGCAGTTCCCAAAATACTTGAACGTGCGGTTATTGCGGCAAAGCGTGAGGGCGTAATAGGCGACAGCCATGCGGAGGAAGGCGCTGTTGCAGGTGCGGCGCACGAGGCACTGCAGATGATAATTGACAAATGCGTCGGATTAAACTTAGGCGGAAAAATAGGCATTGCAAGGAGCAAGGATCACATAAGCGTATGCCTGTTCTTTGCAATCGGTCTTTTAAATCTTAACGATGTTACGATAGCTCTCGGACACAGAGCTGTATAAAGAAAGGGGAGTACAAAATGGCAGTACGTGCGGTACGCGGTGCAACAACTGCGGATAATAACACAAGAGAGGATATTTTGGACGCAGCGGCAGAAACGGTAAAAGAAATAATAGACAGAAACGGTATAAACACAGAGGATATAACCGATATTACATTTACGGTTACAAAGGATTTGACAAAAGCGTTTCCGGCGGCGGCAGTGCGCCGTATGGGCATAACGGATGTTCCGCTACTCGATATGGCGGCGCCGTTTGTTGAAGGCTCGCTTGAAAAATGTATAAGAGTAATAGTCCGATTTAACACCGAAAAAAAGAACAGCGAAATACATCATGTGTACTTAAAAGGCGCAAAGGTTCTGCGCCCGGACATTACTGCAAAGGAAACATATATTTCCGTAGCGGTCGACGGTCCCGCAGGAGCGGGCAAGAGCAGCGTTTCAAAGGCTGTTGCAAAGGATTTGGGATATGTATATATCGATACGGGAGCGATGTACAGGAGCGTTGCGCTGTACGCTATACAGAACGGCATAGACTGCAAAACCGATACGGACAAGCTGATAAAAAAGCTTGACGATATAAGAATTGAAATCAAATACGAGGACGGCGCACAGCATATTTACTTAAACGGTTCCGACGTGTCAAAAGCAATACGTGAAGAAAAGGTTTCCGTCGGAGCGTCCGATGTTGCGGTAATTCCCGAAGTAAGAAAAAAGCTTGTTTCCTTGCAGCAGAATATGGCAAAAACGGCAAATGTCATAATGGACGGACGTGATATTTGCTCATACGTTCTTCCGAATGCGCAGGTTAAGATTTTCCTTACCGCATCTGTTGAAAAAAGAGCGGAAAGAAGATACAGGGAGCTTACGGAAAAAGGCGTAAGCTGTGATTTTGAAAAAATAAAGAGCGATATAGAATACCGTGACAAGAACGACAGCGAACGAAAAACCGCACCGCTAAAATGTGCACCCGATGCAGTTCTTCTCGATACCTCCGATATGACGTTTGAACAGTCTGCGGAGGCGGTAAAAGCGCTTATAAAAAAGATTGGAGATTAATATGTTTTACAATATTGCAGGAGTTTTTTTGAAATTTGTACTGTTTTTCTGTTTCCGTATAAAAGTAGTCGGAACGGAAAACATACCTAAAGAGGGCGGAATGATACTGGCGGTAAACCACCGCTCAAATCTCGACCCTGTACTGGCAGGCTATTCCTGCCCGAGACCGCTTACGTTTATGGCAAAATCGGAGCTTTTTAAAAATCCGCTTTTCGGAAAGCTGATAACGGCTCTCGGAGCGTTTCCCGTGCACAGAGGAAGCGGCGATATAGGAGCGATAAGAAGTGCTTTTTCGATATTGAAAAGCGGAAAAGCAATGCTTATATTCCCCGAGGGACACAGAGTAAAAGAGGGTACACGGTTAAAAGCACAGCCCGGTGTTGCAATGATTGCTCAGAGATCGAAAGCACCTGTTATTCCCGTGTTTATTGAGGGAAAATACAGATGGATGAGCAAAATCATAATTCATTACGGCAAACCGGTGGATTTAAACGAGTATTACGACCGCCGTATAAGCAGTGAGGAATGTCAGCAAATGGCGGATAAAATTCTTAATGAAATGTACAGCTTGAAAGGCAGAGAATGATGATAAAGGTTGCAAAGACGGCAGGCTTTTGCTATGGGGTAAAGCGTGCCGTGGATAACGTATACAAGGCAATGGAAAACGGCGAAAAACTTGCCACGGTCGGCGCTCTCATACACAACCGGCAGGTAATCGAGGATTTGGCACGGCACGGTGTATATGCGTATGACAATGCGGAGCAGATTCCCGAAGATTATACGGTTGTGATACGTGCGCACGGGGTCGGAAAAGAAATTTACGATAAGATAAAGAAACGTCCGCATATTGACTTAACCTGTCCTTTTGTTGAAAAAATACATAAAATTGTGTATGAGCATTATAATAAAGGATATAAAATAATTATAATCGGCGATAAAAATCACCCCGAAGTTATCGGCATAAACGGCTGGTGTGAGAGCAGTGCCGATATAATATACGGTGAAAATGGCGTTTTAGAACCTGAAAAATACGATAAACCCCTATGTATTGTGGCACAAACGACAATAAATAAAGAAATTTTTAGTCAAATCGTAAAAAATACAAAAAAAACTTGCAAAAGTGCCCTGATATTTGATACAATATGTAGAGCGACGAAAAGTAGGCAGGAGGAAGCGGACGAGCTTTCAAAAGATGTTGATTGCATGATTGTAATCGGCGGAAAAGAAAGTTCAAACACAAGAAAGCTTTTTGAGATTTCAAAAGCCAATTGTCCCGAAACCTACCATATCGAAGCTGTTGAGGAAGTTCCTCAAAAAACATATAATAAAATAGGTATTACGGCAGGGGCATCGACGCCGCACCGTATTATCGAGGAGGTAGTAAAGGCTATGAGTGAAAATTTAAAAAATGAGGAGAGCTTTGCAGAACTGTTTGAACAGTATTCGTCAAAAACTCTCAACAACGGGGACATTGTTGACGGAACGGTTGTAGAGGTTCGTAACAATGAAGTCATCGTCGATTTGGGTGGCTTTAAGTATAACGGACAGCTTGCAGCTGATCAGCTGACAGATGACCCGTCACTTAAGCCGTCTGATGTTGTAAAAGAAGGCGATACAATCAAAGTTTACGTTGTAGGCGTAAATGACGGTGAGGGAAAAGTAGTTTTATCAAGGAAGAAATTGGTAGCTATGGAAAGCTGGAACAAAATCAAAGCGGCTTACGAATCCGGTGAGGTTCTTGAAGGAAAAATTATCAAGGCTGTAAAGGGAGGAGTAATTGCGCTGGCAGATGGTTCACAGGTATTTATCCCGGCACGCCAGGCATCGGAGAGATTCGTTCAGGACCTCCAGACTCTTGTAGGCGAAACAGTTAAATTCAAAATAATCGAAATTGACGAGAGAAGAAAAAGAGTTATCGGTTCGGTAAGAGTTCTTCTCGAAGCTGCAAGAAAAGAAAAAGAAGAAAAATTCTGGGCAGACGCTGAAGTAGGCAAGAAATACGAGGGCGTTGTTAAATCGCTCACATCGTTCGGTGCATTTGTTGACATTGGCGGTATTGACGGTCTCGTTCATATCAGCGAGCTTTCATGGAACAAGATAAAGCACCCGTCGGAAATCGTAAATGTAGGCGATGTGCTTGAAGTATATATCAAGGATATGGATAAGGAAACAAAGAAGATTTCCTTAGGCTATAAAAAGACAGAGGATAATCCGTGGGTTATCGCACAGGCTAAAGTAAATGTCGGTGATGTTATAAAGGTTAAGATTGTTCGTATGATGCCGTTCGGTGCATTTGCGGAAATTATACCCGGAGTAGACGGTCTTATTCACATTTCGCAGATTGCGGACAGAAGAATCGGCAAACCCGAAGATGTTCTCACAATCGGCGAAGAAGTTGAAGTTAAGGTTACGGAAGCTGATTGGGAAGCTAAGAAGATAAGCCTCAGCATAAGAGCATTGATTGCTCCGCCGGTTGAGGAGGAAGCTCCCGCAGTTGAAGAGGAAGTTCCTGCTGTTGAGGAAAAAGCAGAGGCACTTGTATATTCAACGGATCCCGAAGTTGAAGTTGAGGAAGAAATCAACGTTGACGAGGAACCGGCAGAATAATAACGAAACTCAAAAAAATCACCCGTATGGGTGATTTTTTTGAATATATGATAAAAAGGAGCGGAAGAAATGAAAAACAAATACTTAAAAGCACTCAAAACCGCGTTTCCTTATACTATACCGATATTTGCGGGATTTTGGTTTTTGGGTCTTACATACGGAATTTATATGAACACAGCAGGGTTTTCCTTTTGGTATCCGTGTATTATGAGTCTTACGATATTTGCAGGGTCAATCGAATTTGTGACGGTAAATATGCTTGTAGGTGCGTTTAATCCTTTACAGGCGTTTTTAATGGCGATTATGATTAACGCAAGGCATTTGTTTTACGGAATTTCCATGCTTGACAAATATAAAAATACGGGACTTAAAAAACTGTATCTGATTTTTGGTATGTGCGACGAAAGCTTTTCGATAAACTACACGGCGGACATTCCGAAAGACGTTGACCGTGGCTGGTTTATGTTTTTTTGTAACGCTTTTAAATCATTTTTATTGGTTTTCGGGTTCTACAATAGGCGGACTTTTAGGCTCGGTTATTCATTTCAATACACAGGGGCTGGAATTTGTAATGACGGCAATGTTCGTTGTTATATTTATGGAACAGTGGATGAAAGAAAAAAGCCATATAAGCGCATATTTGGGACTGGGATTATCGTTTGCGTGCCTTATTGCTTTCGGATCGGATAATTTTATTATCCCGGCAATGATTGCAATTCTGGCAGTGCTGACGCTGTTTAGAAAGAAATTGGAGAAAGGCGGTGACGGGGAATGACTTTAACGCAGAAAATTATAACAATAGGACTTGTCGTTCTCGGTACAATGCTGACAAGATTTTTGCCGTTTTTGGTTTTCCCCGCCGGAAAACCCACGCCCCAATATATTCAGTACCTCGGAAAAGTTCTTCCGTCTGCGGTGTTCGGACTTCTTGTGGTGTATTGCTTAAAAGATGTCAGTGTGTTTTCGGGCTCGCACGAATTGCCCGAGCTTATTTCAATTGCCTTTGTGGTAGCTTTGCACCTTTGGAAAAGACAAATGCTCCTGTCAATAAGCGGCGGCACGGTACTTTATATGCTGCTTGTTCAGTTTGTGTTTTGATAATTTTAAGCATTGGCAATAAACAATTGTCAATGCTTTTTAGGTATAAAAAAATCGGAACAAGGTTTAGCTTGTTCCGATTTGGTGCGAAGGACCGGACTTGAACCGGTACGGTGTAACCACACGCCCCTCAAACGTGCGCGTCTGCCAATTCCGCCACCATCGCATTTATTGCTCTTCCGTAGCAACATTAATAATTATAGCAGATAAAATCGTCTTTGTCAAGAATTTTTTTAAAATTTTTTAATATATTTTTAAAAAGATATTTTTTTGTTGAAAACACAGCGGATATAGTGTATAATATTGGAGATGGTTGTTGATGAAAAAACTTGTTGCAATAATAGCTGTATTGCTTCTTGCAAGCTCCTCCGCAAGTGCCGAAATGAGCGAAAACACAAAAGCTTGTCTTATAAACGGTGTTACGGGAGAGGTCGTCTATGAAAAGAATGCATATGAAAAAAGTCCTATGGCAAGCACGACAAAAATAATGACGGCACTTGTTGCACTTGAAAACAGCAATCCGTATGATGTTGTCACCATGACGGGCGATGCGGTTAGAACGGCAGGCTCGTCCACGTATGCGAAAGAGGGCGACAAGCTTTATATGGAGGACGTTTTGTACGGACTTATGCTGAATTCCGGTAATGACGCCGCAGAAGCGGTTGCACATAATATTTCGGGTACGGATACGGAATTTGCAAAGCTTATGACAGAACGTGCAAAAGAGTGCGGAGCGGCAGAAACGTGCTTTACCAATCCGAGTGGATTGCCCGATGACGGGCATTACACTACGGCGTATGATATGGCGCTTATTGCCAAGACGGCACTCGAAAACGAAAAATTTGCGGAGATTGTATCAACACGCAAGCATAAAGTGAATGTTTTAAACGATTCCGAACGCACTTTGGAATTTTATAACCACAATAAGCTTTTAAATCTTATGGACGATTGCACGGGCGTTAAAACAGGCTATACAAAAAAGGCGGGCAGATGTCTTGTCAGCTCGGCGGTGCGTGACGGAATGAAATATATTGCCGTTACGCTAAACGACGGCGACGACTGGAATAACCACATAAAAATGTACGAAGATGTATTTGCCGCCTCCGAGCCGCTTAAGATACTGGAAAAGGGCGAATGTATAAAAACATACGGAAAACATATTTTTGCGGCGGATGGGGATTTTATAGTTGCGTCGCTGACAGACAAAAAAGACGATTTTGACGTTGAAGTAAATATTCCCGGTTTATGTCCGCCGATAAACTCCGGCGAAAAGGTCGGATATGCTCGGATTATGTACAAGGGAAACGAAATCGGCAAGGTGGATATTGTTTCGCAATCGGATATTTTTAAAACCGAAAGACTCGGCAGGAGTTTTGCCGTTTGTTTTAGAAAATGTATAAAAAAATTAACTTTTTGATGAAAGGTGTATTGTATGGGTGAGATTGTAAGACTGCAAAAATACATTGCGATGAGCGGTATTGCGTCAAGGCGTGCCGCCGAAGTTATGATAGAAGAGGGCAGAGTAAAGGTAAACGGAAAAAAAGTTACAGAACAGGGTACAAAGGTTGAAACGGGGCGTGATACCGTAACGGTCGACAACAAGCCTGTTGAGATTAAAGACAAAAAGTATTATATTATGCTTAACAAGCCCGCAGGCTATGTTTCAACAGCAAAGGATCAGTTTGACAGACCTACGGTTGTCGATATTGTAAAAGAAGAAGTAGGCACACGTATTTTTCCGGTAGGACGTCTTGATTATGAAACCGAGGGACTTCTGCTTATGACAAATGACGGCGACTTCACTTATAAAATAACGCATCCTAAATTCCAAAAAGATAAAACGTACATTGCCGTTATAAACGGAGGGATTGCAATTCCCGACCTTAATCGGTTAAGAAAAGGCGTAAGGGTTGAAGATTATACCACATCTCCGGCGCAGGTTGAAATTATGGACGCCGCCGGCGGAAAAACGGCAATCAAGATAACGATACACGAGGGCAGAAACAGACAGGTGCGAAAAATGTTTGACGCACTCGGCTATACGGTAATCGCCTTAAAAAGAATTAAAATCGGCGAGCTTGAACTGGGCAATCTGCCCGTAGGACGGTGGCGGCATCTTACAAGCCACGAGATAAATTGCTTATTAAAATAACGGGAGGAAAAAATGAACACAATAACTTTTGATGAATTGCTTGACAAAATACACGGAGGCTGGTACGGCAAATGCCTGGGCGGAGCCGCCGGAGCGCCTGTGGAGGGAATAAAGAAAATTATCGATACGGATGATTTTGAAGAAATCTTCAATCCCGACCTTCCGAACGACGACCTTGACATACAGCTTTTATGGCTCGATGTCCTTGAAAGAAAGGGCGTAAGCGTAAACTCATGCGATCTTGCGGACGCATGGCTTGAAAAATGCTGGTATCCGTTCAGCGAGTACGGATATTTTATGAAAAATTACGCAAGGGGCGTTAAACCGCCGTACAGCGGAATTATAAACAATTCCTTTTTCAAAGAGGGAATGGGCTGCCCCATACGTTCTGAGATATGGGGATTTATCAGCGCCGGAAATGATGATTTGGCGGCAAAATATGCGTACATAGACGCAACTCTCGACCATGCTGATAATTCGGTGTATGCCGAGCAGTTTCTTGCGGCGGCTGAAAGTATGGCATTTTTTGAAAGTGATGTTGAAACGCTTGTGAAAAAGGCTATGAAATATGTTCCCGAGGGAAGCAAGCTTGACAGATGCTTTAAAGATGTGTTCGATTGTTTCAAAGGCGGACAAGACTGGACGCAAGCAAGAAAAATGATATTAAGCAGATATTCGCATCCCGATTTTACCAACGTGGTGCAAAATCTCGGATTTGTTCTGATTGCGCTTTTGTACGGAAAAAAGGATATGCGCAAAACCATAAACATCGCCTTAAAATGCGGATACGACACAGACTGCACCTGTGCAAGCGCTGCGGCAATAGTCGGAGCAATGATAGGATATAAAGGTCTGGGTGAGGAAATAACCGGACTTATAAAGGATTATTTTATATGCGGTATTGATATTGTAAGACCGTCGGACAGCATAAAAGGGCTGGCAAAGGATACAATAAAGATTGCGCTTAAGATAGACAACCCTTGTCTTAATATAACCGATATTCCCGCAGAATACAGCGTAACGGATAAAACAGTGCCGAAGCTTGAAATAATAAAAGCGACCGAAGAAGGTTTGAAAGCAGAACTTTCAAAAATACAGCCGATAAAATATCACGTATACGGTCCGTATTTTGAACAGCTCAATCAGCCGATGAATCCCGACTATCCGAGTCCGCACGGCGAAGGCTGCGTATTGCCGGATATTGTGTGTATGGTAAACAGTGAAGTCTTTCTTGACAAAGAATACATAGACGAAACCGCCCTTAATATGCCCGAAAATGACTTTATAGGCACGGTTTCGGCATACGAGGACATAATTCCTCTTGAAGAAACAGTAACGCTTGAGGGTCAAATGTGCGTGTATCTCAAAACAACCGTTGCTTCCGACAAGGCTCAAAAGGTATGGGGCGTGATAGGAAACACCGACGGATTTAAGATGTGGGTAAACGGAAAGGAAGTCCTTGAAAAAGACGAAATACGCCTGTATACGCCGTACAATAATTTCTGCCTTATGGATTTTAATGAGGGGGATAATGAAATAATCATAAAGCTTCTCAGAAGAACGGACAGTATGAAATTTGCCTTGGGATTTAGAATATACAACGGCGACCACTGGCATAAAACAAAATGGCATACGGATCTTATATATAAATAAAAAAACAGGTAAAGAAAGTAATATATCACTTTTTTCAAAAATAAAGCAGACAAATCTCAAACGGTTTGTCTGCTGTCTGAAAAAAAGGCTGTATAATAAATGTTGTGGTGAAAAAAGAAGAGCATAAATGATGAAAATCC
>ERZ808246.1026-NODE-1026-length-21421-cov-3.491295_pt1 | contig 21421 bp, 21 predicted proteins | sample MGYA00521083_ERZ808246 | MGnify/ENA primary metagenome ERZ808246 (study PRJEB31516, sample SAMN03275577) | gut metagenome | biome: mammalia-associated habitat; material: feces | host: Papio cynocephalus | place: Kenya | collected 2012-07-07 ... | reverse complement strand
GCTCCTGCCGTGATTGTCGGCATCCTGAATCCGGCGAAGGACAAAATCGTGATGACACGTTATGCGGGGCGGGAATACAAGGGACACGCGCTGGTTGCGGGGTTCTGTGAGATCGGTGAGACGGCGGAGGATACCGTACGGCGCGAGGTTCTGGAGGAGGTCGGACTCCATGTCCGGGATATCCGGTACTACAAGAGTCAGCCGTGGGGCTTTGATTCGAATCTTCTGTTCGGCTATTACTGCACGGCGGACGAGACAGAGCCCATTCATATGGATGACGGAGAGCTTTCCCGGGCGGTCTGGGTTTCCCGTGAGGAGATCGGAGAAGAGCCGCGCAGTTTGAGCCTTACCGCGGAGATGATCATGAATTTCCGTGACGGGCAGGCTTGAGACGGACAGGCTGGAAGAGAGGAACGGCAGAACCGGTGCGGATGCACCCACCGGCTGCCGCATTTGGCAAAACCCTTTGCGGATTTTGCCTCAGTGAGGTATCAAGATGCAATTCTACATGCCGGTGAAGGTTTATGAAGAAGAGGAATGTGTCCGGAAGCACCCAGAGGTGCTGTGGGAGGCAGGACACCGGGCACTCATTGTGACGGGGCGGCATTCCGCCCGCGCGAACGGCTCGCTGGATGATGTGACGTTTGTACTTCAGGAGGCGGGAATTCCCTATGTCCTGTTCGACGGCGTGGAGGAAAATCCGTCGATTGAAACGGTCATGAAGGCACGTGATTTCGCGTTGGAGCAGCAGGCAGATTTCGTCATAGGAATCGGCGGAGGATCCCCGATGGATGCAGCGAAGGCGATCGCGCTCATGATGCACTATCGGGAGAAGGAAGCGGATTTTCTCTATCAGGGAAAGGAAACGGAGCATCTGCCGCTTGTTCTGATTCCGACGACCTGCGGGACTGGCTCGGAGGTGACGGGAGCCAGCGTTCTCACCATTCACGCGAAGAAAACCAAGAGCTCGCTTCCGCACAAGATCTTCGCAGATGCCGCGCTGCTTGATGGAAAATATCTTACCGAGGCACCGGCGCATGTCATCCGGAATACTGCGGTGGACGCGTTGGGGCATCTCTGGGAGAGCTGGTTCAATGCATCGGCGACGCCCTACAGCAGGATGTGCGCGGAGGCGGGGCTGAAGACCTGGCATGAGATCCGAAAAACTCTCCTTGATCTGGAGCAGGGCGGGCTGACCGCAGAGGCGCGCGGAAAGCTCATGCGGGCCTCTGCCCTTGCGGGGATGGCGATTGCGCAGACGGGAACCTCACTTCCGCATGCACTTTCGTATCCTTTGACCTATGATCTTCATATGCCGCACGGTGTGGCTGTGGGCTACTTCGAAAGCGGATATCTTGCGCAGATTCCGGAGGCGGAGAGGAAGGACGCGCTGCGGCTTGCGGGCTTTGCTTCCCTTTCCGAATGGCAGGAGTTCTATGAGACGGTGTGCGGGAAGGTGCCGGTTCCGGAGGATGAGCTGAAACGAGCGCTGGAGATGGTGGCCTCGAAGCCGGAAAAGCTTGCCAAGGCTCCGTTTGCCTGCGACCGCGAAGTCCTTGGCAAGGTCGTGCTCTATGAAACCTGAGAGACAAGGTTTCCGGCACAGATAGAATAAAGAACGAACAGGAGGATCTTTCATATGCCTTGTACAACAATTCTGGTAGGAAAAAACGCATCCTACGATGGCTCGACCATGATCGCACGCAACGACGATTCCGGATCCGGCCATTTTACCCCGAAGAAATTTGTCGTCGTTTCACCGGAGCAGCAGCCCCGTCACTACCGTTCGGTGCTCTCGCACGTTGAGGTGGAGCTTCCGGACAACCCGATGCGCTATACGGCGGTTCCCAATGCGATTGCAGGAAAGGGAACCTGGGCGGCCAGCGGCGTCAATGCGGCGAATGTCGGCATGACGGCAACGGAGACGATTACGGCGAATGAGCGTGTCCTCGGCGCGGATCCTCTGGTGGAGTACATTCCCGCGGCAGACGGGCAGGAGGAGCAAAAGGGCGGCCTTGGCGAGGAGGATCTTGTTGTTCTCGTCCTTCCTTATATTCACAGTGCACGAGAGGGCGTCAAGCGTCTGGGAGCCCTGCTCGAGCAGTACGGAACGTATGAGATGAACGGCATTGCCTTTCAGGATGTGAACGAGGTCTGGTGGCTGGAGACCATCGGCGGCCACCACTGGATGGCAAGACGCGTTCCGGATGACGTCTATGTCATGATGCCCAATCAGCTCGGCCTGGATTCTCTGGATCTTGACGATGCGCTCGGGGAGCAGAAGGAGTATATGTGCTCAGCGGACCTTCGGGAGTTCATTGAAGAAAATCATCTGGATCTTTCCCAGAACGGTTGCCTGAATCCGCGTGATGCGTTCGGCACGCACGACGATGCGGATCATGTCTACAATACGCCCCGCGCGTGGTTCATCGGCCGCTACTTTAACCCGAAGACGGCAGCCTGGGACGGACCGGAGGCGGACTACACGCCGCTTTCCGATGACATTCCGTGGTGCATGGTGCCGGAGAAAAAGGTGACGGTGGAGGACATCAAGTATGTCCTTTCCTCCCATTATCAGGGAACGCCCTACGATCCCTACGGAAGCTACGGGGATCCCTCGCACCGCGGAGCATACCGCTCGATCGGCGTGAACCGCACCGACTTTGTCGCGATTCTTCAGATGCGGGCGGACCGCCCGGAGGAATACCGCGCGGTGGAATGGCTTGCGTTCGGCTCCAACGCGTTCAACACGGCAGTTCCGTTCTATGCCAACGTGGAGAAGACGCCGGAGTACCTTGCGAACACAACGGCGGAGGTGACGACGGAGAACTTCTACTGGTCGGCACGGCTGATCGAGGCACTGGCGGATGCCTGCTACAGCAAGAACCTCAATCACATCGAGCACTATCAGCAGGCGGTTCAATCAAAGGGCCACGCACTGATCGGACAATATGACCGGCTGCAGGCGGCGGAGGAAGATGAAAAGAAGAGAGCGGCCCTTCGCGAAACGGCTAATGAGGAGATCGCGGCGATGCTCCGGAAGGAGACCGGCAAGACATTGAATGAGGTTCTGTTCGATGCGACGAACCACATGAAGAACCAGTACGCAAGATCGGATCACTAAGAACCTTTCTGCAGGAATTCTTTAGAAAAAGCGTGTGCCCGCAGCGGGCACACGCTTTTCACTATCCCTCCAGAATGTGCCGGTACACATAGGTCGCATATTCGGCGAAGAAGGCTTTGTCCTTTTTCATCTCAGGCTTGAATTCAAACCATGCGGTTTTATCCCGGTAGTGCTCCAGGAAAACCGGCGTGCGGAGCTTCGTCCACTCGGGGAGGAAGGAACCGACCTTTCCGGTGTAGCAGTTGTCGGCCCTTGCCTGTTCACGGTGCTTCGGATCCACATAGGAGGCGATGGACTTGTGAACGGCCTGGTCGAGCTCCGGCAGGTAGTAGTAGTCCTTGTAGTTGGCGTAGTAGTAGTGAAGCTTTCCGCTGAAAATCGGAACCTTCAGCACCACCTTGTTCCCAGAGAAGGCGCAGTAGCAGCCGTCCAGGGAGGCCGTGCCGGCGGGAACGGAAATGTCCTCCGGGACATTCTCTGCGCGGGCGTACATGATGAGCTCCTGCTGCGGCTCCCCGTTTGCATCGTGGTAGGTGTTGGCCTGCGCGCGGTAGACGGAGAGGTCTGCCTGGAACAGGTCCTTCCACATCAGAATGTCGGTCATGGCAACAAGGCCCGCAACGTCGGCACTGTTGTGGGCAAGGAGCATGGTCCGCATCCGGGAGCGGTCCGCGGGAACAGAAGAATCGGCAGCGGAGCCTTCCGACCCCTGCAGAGCGGCCTGACGCTCCTTCTCGCGAGCCTGCTCCTGAAGCAGGCGGTTGATCATCGCGGCATCAATCCGCTTCGTGCTCTCCAAGGCAAGGTCGCGCTCCCTGGAAGCCTCTGCCTTTGTGGGAGCAGCCGCGCCGGTATAGGAGAGATAGACCTTTACAAGGTCGCCGCCGGAGCGGCTCTCCGTGCGGCCGGTGTTCAGAAACCGTTCCACGGTCTGCTGCTTCAGATCCGGGAGCGCAAGGAATTTCTGGTACGGCTTCAGATAGCGGTAAAGATCGAGGGATTTCATGGCAGCGGGGAAGTCCTCTGCGCCCGGAATGCCCTGCAGACCGTTCCAGACAATCCGCCTTGCGAGGAACGGAAGGTCAAACTGACGGCCGTTGTAATGCATGAGCGTCGTAAACTTCTTGGAGAACAGGAGAAATGAGGTCAGAATATCCGCCTCCCCGTCTCCATGATCATCAAACCACTGGATCAGCTTCCAGCAGCCATCCTCCCAGTAGCCGCACCCGATGAGGTAAATGCGGTCCCTCGCGGAGGAAAGGCCGGTTGTTTCAATATCTACAGCAAGAATGTTCTCTCTGCCGCCGAAGCGGGAAAGAGGGTATTCTGAGGTGTGTCCACTCAGTTCTCCGGTAATGATCTGCATGAGAATCTCCTTACAATCAACAATCTGTTATTCAGGGAATGTATGATTCAGCACCTGAAAGAATTTGACGAAAACTGGAATGTATAAGCCGTGATTATTTTATCACAGATGGACTGCGCGGGGCGGAAAAACTCCGGGCAGGAAAATGCTGCATGGGTTATAATAAAAAAGAATGCACCGGCGCCGGGAGATGTTCCTTAACAAGATCCTTCAGGAGCCGCGGCAGGAATTTTGCAGTCAAAGGGAAAACGCTATGCATTTTCGTTCACAGAAATCCGTTCGCAGACTCATCATCATACTGGATACCGCAGCGACAACGGCGGCTTTTCTGATCGCCCTGTACCTGCGGATGTGGAGCAAGCTGGTTCCGTGGCGGGTGGAGCTCTACAGCACGGTCTATGTGCTGAACATTCTGATTTATCTTTTCTGGAATACCTACCGGCGGGCGAAGCACCACGAATACCGGATTGCGAAGCTGGATCCGGTGGAGAATATAGCGCGCGTGTTCCGGGAGAGGGTGTTTCAGTATGTGGCGCTGATCGTTCTTCTGTCGGCGACGCACTCGTTCGAAAAGGTCTCGCGCCTGGTTCTTCTGTACGCGGGAATGCTGGATTTTCTTTTTACCAGCCTGAACCGTCTGCTTCTTCGCGATTGGCTTCACAAGACGGAGAGGGAAGCAGTCAAGAGGGTTCACTACCTGATTGTTACGGAGAAGACGCAGGAGAAGACAGCAGCGGCCCGTCTTGCGGCGGCGCTTCCGGAAACGGCGGATGTCTTAGGCGTTTTTGCTGTGGAAAGGTGTGAAGAGGGAGCGCTCTGCGGGAGACTTTCCGATGTGGAAGGAAAGGAAAGACGCTGCGGAAGTCTGTCCGATGCGTTAGAAGAGATGACGGGGCCGCTTCGGGCCTATGTCTATCTGCCGGATTCCGACAGGCAAGCCGGAAGCAGAATCGTGCGGTTCCTTCGGGAGAGGAATATTCCGGTCAGCATGGCTCTGTTTACGGAAGGACGCTGTCTTCCGGATAAGATGATTCATTCCGTCGGGCCCTATGCCGCGGCGGTGTATGAGCCGCTGGAGAAGCGGTGCGATGTTTTCGGCGTGAATTTCACTGTCTCTGATGTGGAAACGGCGGCTTTTTCTGTCCTTGATAAGGTGCCGGGAGGACGAGTAACGGGAGAGCCGGGGGAAAGCGGATCTCTTTCCGGGCAGTATCTCTGCTTTTCCAATGTGCACACGACGGTGATGGCGCATGACGACCCTGGCTACCGTGACATTCTCAACGGCTCGGCGTTTACGTTCCCGGATGGAAAGCCGATCGCGGAGTACCAGAAGAACCGCGGCTTTTCGGAAGCGGAGCGCGTGGCGGGACCGGATTTCATGGATGCGGTGTTTCGCGCAACGATGGATGGAAGGGTCGCGCATTACTTCTACGGCTCGACGCCGGAAACCATTGAGAAGCTCCGCGAGAATCTGGAGCGCAGATATCCGGGCATCCGGATTGCCGGAATGGTATCTCCGCCGTTTCGACCGGAGACGCCAGAGGAGGATGCGGAGACGGTACGGAGAATCAACGAGTCCGGCGCGGCTCTTATCTGGATCGGCCTCGGAGCCCCGAAGCAGGAGCGCTGGATGGCGGCGCACCGCGGGAAGCTTTCCGGTGTGATGCTGGGCGTGGGCGCAGGCTTCAACTTCTATGCGGGGACCGTAAAGCGCGCACCCGTCTGGGTGCAGAAGATCGGAATGGAGTGGCTGTACCGTCTGCTCCAGGATCCGAAGCGCCTGGCCAACCGGTATCTGGTGACGAATGTGAAGTATCTCTGGTATTTGGCAGGAGAGCTTTTCCACTCCGGGAAGAGGTAGTTGGGGGTATAAGAGAGAATGAATCAGCCTGATTATGAGCTTGCCGATATGCATATTCACATCATGCCGGAGGTGGATGACGGCTCTGAGAGCATGGAGATGACCATGAGGATGCTCCGGATCGCGCGGGAGAACCGGATCGGAACGATGATCCTGACACCGCACCATAAGGGCGGGCACCGCAATGTCTCTCCGGACGGGCAGCTTCGGCGGATTGCGGGAATGCAGGATGCCATGGACGCCTCGGAGGAATGGAATAATACGTGGATCGACCTTTACCCAGGAAATGAAATCATGTATGACAGCTCGGTTTTGGAGGAACTGGAAGAAGGAAGAATACGGACCATGGCAGACTCGTCCTATGTGCTGGTCGAATTCAAGCCGTGGGAGGAGTTCTCCTATATCCAGGAGGGCCTCCGGAATCTTTCGTATGAAGGTTACCGTGTGATTCTCGCACACTGTGAGCGGTATGACTGCCTCCGCAGGGACGCATCGCTTGCAGGCGAGCTGGTGCGGAACCGGATTTATCTTCAGGTCAATGCGGACGATGTGCTGCCGCATTTCCGGTCTCCGTTTGCGAAGTTTGTCGGCAGTCTTCTGAAGGAGGAGCTGGTGTCCTTTGTCGGTACGGATGCACACAAGGACAGGGAACGCTCGCCGCAGATGCTGAAGTGCTGGCAGTACCTGAACCGGAAGTACGATCCCGATTATGTCCGCGAGATCACGAGGGAGAACACCCTGCGGATCATTGCGGATGAGGAAGTGTGAGGTATAGCAAGCTATGTGTACGGAAAGACAGCTGGAGCAGATCATCAGGCAGATCGTAAAGGCCTATCGGGCAGTTTATGGAGACCATATCCATGCTATTTTGTTGTATGGTTCCTATGCGAGAGGTGATTACGATAATCAGTCAGATATTGATTTTGCAGCTATTGTAGATGGAGAGAGAATGGATCTGCAGGAAAAGCTTGTTGATGTCTGGGAGGAGGCTGCGGATATCGGACTTCTTCATGACACGGTAATATCACCGGTTGTTATTCCTTATGATGAATTTAATAAATATAAGGGAAAACTGCCTTATTATCGGAATATTGAAGCGGAGGGAAGAAAGGTTGGATGATCTGGTCAGATATCGTCTGAATTTTGCGGAAGAAAAGCTGAAATCGGCCAAAATTCTTTTGGATGCAGGACAGTTGAAGGATTCTGTGGGGAGATCCTATTATGCTCTGTTTTCGGCAGTGCGGGCAGTACTTGCAACGGAGGAAGTGGACTTTTCAAAACATGCAGGGGTGATCAGTTATTTCCAAAAGCACTACATCAAAGAGCATGTGTTCGACAGTAAATATTCAAAATACCTGACGATGGCGTTTCAAATTCGAAACAGCTGCGATTACGATGATTTTTATGTGATTTCCAGGGCAAGAGCAGAAGAGCAGTATAAGCATGCAGAGGAGATGATAGAGATCATCAAGGACTATTTGCAAAATAACGAGGGATTTTGAAAGCATGCAGACAGAAAGCGCCGCAGAGCAGATGCCGGAATCTCCGGCAGGCTTGCGGCGCTTTTCCTATGGAATTATTTTCAAAAAATCAGAAGATGTAATACAGGCTCATCAGCGCGGTCATGATCCAGACCGGGAGCGACGGCAGAAGGCTCTTGTTCTTCTCGAAAACCGCACGGAGAATGGAGATGAACATGTAGACGAACATGCCGATGACGATACCGCCGACATAGTCATACATGAAGATCGAAACGAGCCACATGCTGGCAACCGGGAGAAACTCTACCGGCGTGAAATCAAGTCCCTTCGCGGTCTCCAGAAGGGAAATGCCGACGATGACAAGTGCAGCGCCGGTTGCAGCACCGGGGATCATCAGGAACAGCGGGCTGATGAAGCAGCACAGCAGGAAGAAGAAGCCGGTCGTAATGGCAGTAAGTCCTGTGCGTCCGCCGGATTCAATGCCGGAAGCGGACTCGGCGAAGGTGCTGATCGTGGAAATTCCGAAGAAGGAGCCGACGATGGTCGCGCCGGAGTCTACCAGGAAAACCTTTCCGAAGGCCGGGAAGTTGCCGTCCTCGTCAAGAAGCTGCGCCTTGCCGGCAAGTGCAAAGCCGGAGCCGAGAGTTCCGAAGAAATCGTTGATGAGAAGCATCATGATGAGCGGGATGTAGGCGGGGCGGAGTGCTCCGACAAGATCCACCTGAAAAGCCGTGTCCTTCATGGCCGAGAATCCGCCGACCGTGAAAATGTGATCCGGAAGCTGTGTGACACCCATCGGGATGCCGATGAGGGTGGTGATCACGATGCCGATCAGAAGCGCACCGCGAATCTTGTATTCATGGCCATTGATATTGAACTTCACATAGGTCAGGAAGAAGCAGATGGCAATGCCGATGACGCCGAGGATCGTGCTGCTCTGGGTAAAATCGCCGTAGGTCAGTCCGGCATCACTGGCCGAGATCAGTCCGCAGGAGTTGAGTCCAACGCGTGCGATCAGGAAGCCGACCGAAGCGGCAAGGCCGAGCTTTATGTTCTTGGGAAGGCTTCTTGCGAACAGCTCACGGAGTCCCAGTACCGAAATCAGGATAAAGACGATACCGGAAATCAGAACGATGCCGAAGCACTCGGCATAGGTGGCGGTTCCGTCGGTAACCCACTGGGCGATCAGACCAGGAATTACCAGAACAGGAGCAAGGCAGATCGGGGTGTTGGAATAAAGTCCCATGGCGATGCAGGCAAGCGCGGAAGTCAAGGCCGTGCAGATCAGAACGCCGGTCAGATTGATGCCTTCAATGCCGGACATGGACCAGGTCATATACGCCAGAATATATGCCATGGTTGCGAAGGTGGTTGCACCGGCAATGATCTCGGTGGCAGCGCTGGAGCCGCGGTCTGTGATTTTGAAGTAGCGATTGAGTTTGTCTTTCATTGTCCTCCTCATAGCCGGATGGGCCCGGCAGCCGTGTGAAAATTGATCGTAGCGCATTCCTCGGAAGCTTTCTTCCGAGAGGTCTTAGAACTCTGTCAGGAAGTCTCCGGGAGATGAAAGGGAAACACGAATGGAATGCTTCCATAAAACGCTGTCAGAGCGGCAGGCGGTACAGGCGGATGGCATTGGCCCTGGCGATGTCAATGACCTCCTGCGGAGTACAGTCTAAGCGGATGGCAGCAATTTTATCCGCAACATCAGCGATCATGGACGGAAGTGCCTTCTGTCCCTCCAGTCCGTGTGTGGGAAGGAAAGGCGCGTCCGTTTCCAGAAGAAGACGGTCCAGCGGCATTTCCCGGACGAGATTCACGAGCTTGTCGCTGTTCGGATAGGTGACCTGCGGGCCGACACCCATGTACAGTCCCATTTCCAGAAACTGACGTGCATAGGAAAGCTCTGAGAAAATACGGTGGATGGCGCCGTGGAGCTGCGGGTAATCACGAAGAACCTGAAGAACCTCCTCGTCGGCATCCCAGTCGTGAATCACGACAGGAAGCTGCAGCTCTCTTGCAAGATCCATCTGCTCCCGGAAGACACGTTCCTGCGGCTCCATCGGGGGATGCCCTGGGAACCCGCGGTCCATGCCGATTTCTCCGATGGCAACCACCCCGGGGCGGCAGGCAAGCTCACGGAGCTGTTCCAGGTAGTCCTTTGGAAGGCCAAGAACCTCGTCCGGATAGACGCCGACGGAAGCAGCGATACAGTCGTACCGGGAAGCCATCTCCACGGATCTTTGACTGGACAAAAGCTCGGAGCCGGACTGAATGATCATTTCGACGCCTTTTGCCTGTTCCGAGGCGAGAACCTCGGCAAGGTGATCACGAAAACAGGGATCATCCATGTGCGCATGGGTATCAACGATGCCGTGATAACGGGCAGGATTTGTATTGTGAGAAGCAGAAATCATGAGTTACCCTTTCTGTCGCAGCTTATCTGCGGCTCATATAGAAAGGCAGCGGCTGGCCATAGGAACAGACGGGCTACTGCAGACGATCGTGGACAAGATCCACCCAATATTGCAGGCCGTAGGTGAGAGCGTCTTCGTCCAGAAGGTAATGGCTGTTGTGGTGGGGCGCGGTAATTCCCTTTTTCTCCGACCTGGCACCGAGCTCTACGAAGAAACCGGGGCAGTGCGTCTGCAGGGCGGAGTAATCCTCTCCCGGCATCAGGGGATCAATGTCCAGAACAGCATCCGGCCCGAACCAGCGGGCAATTTCCCGACGGCAGTGTCCGGTCAGCTCCCTGTCATTGACAACCGATGCATATCCGAGGGAGAAGCGGAAGTCATAAGAGGCTCCGGCGCTGTCGCAGAGGCCCTTGACGATCTGCTCCATGATAATCGGCATCTCTTCCCTTGTCTTCCCACTGAAGGTGCGCGTGGATCCGACGAGTGACACCTCGCCCGGAATGATGTTATAGGCGGAACCCGCCTGCAGCTGACAGATGGAGACGACGGCGGGCTCCACGGCACGGATTCTCCTGGAAACAATCGTCTGAAACTCCGTGATGATGTGTCCTGCGATGACAATGGGATCGACAGTGGTCTCCGGGAAGGCGGAGTGACCGCCCTTTCCGAGAATCCGGATATCGAAACGGTCGGTTGCACTCGTCAGAGCGCCGGCCCGGACGCCGAAGCTTCCGGTCGGGAAATTGGAGCTAAGGTGCAGGCCGTAAAGCTCATCAATCCCGTTCATGATCCCGAGCCTTTCCAGCTCGGCGGCGCCTCCCGGCGGAAGCTCCTCCGCATGCTGGAAGAGGAAATGCACCTCGCCGCGAAGCTGATCGCGGTGCGCGGCAAGGACCCTGGCAGCGGCCAGCATCATCGCCGTATGCCCGTCATGGCCACAAGCGTGCATGACGCCGTCGCAGACAGAGCGGTAGGGAAGATTGTTCTCCTCCTGAATGGGAAGCGCATCAATGTCGGCACGAAGAAGAATCGCGCGCGGGTGAGACAGCTTCCCGGAAGGCTGCAGACTATCACGTGCAGCGCCAAGGGAAGAATCGTATCCCGACTGCGGCGTTTCCTCCGCAGTGCCCTTCAGAACCGCAATGCAGCCGGTTCTGGCAGGGCGCCGGATTTCCAGCCCGGGGATGTCCTTCAGGATATTCAGAATATATTCCGTGGTTGCCTCTTCGTGAAAGGAGAGCTCGGGATGCTGATGAAGGTGCCTCCGCCAGCGGATCATTTCGGGAACTTCCGAGAGAACTTCAGAAGAAAAAGAGTAAGATGCGGTGTTCGTTTCCATGAAAACAGGCCTCCCTCAAAGATGAATGTGCGGAAACGTTTTTCATTATAAAGGGCGGCCGGGAAAACGGCAATGAAAAGGTGGCATGACTTTTGAAACTCGTGCCACTGGCTTCTTCCTTATCGTTTCCCTTATCAGACTTCCGATCCTGTGCGATGCTCCCTTCAGGCTCATCCGGCTTTTTCAATGGTTCCTCCTATGCCACAATTGGAAAACTCTCAGGAATCCGGTATTATAGTAAGAATGAATTTGAAGGAGTCCGACGAAGCTTACACGGACGCCGGGAAATGGCGGAGCATGTGAAGTGCAGGGGAAGCTTCAGAAGAGCCGGGGCAGGAAGCGGGCGAAAGACGAAAGCAATGGGATCAGAGAGAAGACACAACGATAACGTATATTATGACCGGCATGGGAAGCTGCATCACAGACGCCGTATCCGGTCGGAGTACCGGCATCACCATCATCACCACCATCACAGAAAGGCGTGGAAGCGCGTGCTCCTGATCGTCTGCGCGGTCTTGCTCCTCTGCGGGTGCAGTGTGTTCGCCGCATGGCGGGTTCTGGATGCTGTCGGCAGAAAAAATCTGTACAAGAGTGCGGAGGGACAGGCTCCGACGCTGGCGGAGGAGAGCACACAGGAGCAGACGGCGGCGCAGGAATCCCAGAAGGTATGGAAGGATGGCTGGGTGCGCTATCAGGACAAGGTCTATGAATACAATGACCAGATTTTGACGTTCCTCATGATGGGAATTGACGATTTGAACTACGTACAGAAAAAGTCCGACGGCCAGTCCGGCGGTCAGGCGGATTCCCTGTTCCTTCTTGTCATGAATCCGGACACGAAGAAAATTTCCGTGGTTGCCATCAACCGCAATACGATGACGGAAATTGACGTTTACGATCAGAACGGGGATTTCGACCACACCGGCACCGGTCAGATCTGCCTGGCACACGGCTACGGCGACGGGATGGAGGAATCGTGCGAGAGAGAAGAGAAGGCGGTTTCGAACCTGTTTTACTCCCTTCCGATTTCGGGCTATGTTGCCATCAACATGGGCGCAGTCCCGATGATCAATGACGCGGTCGGCGGCGTGACGGTGCCCCGGATGACCTATAAGGACGGGACAATCGAGTACGGGAAGGACCAGACCCTGATGGGAGAGGAGGCCTATCGGTTCGTACAGAACCGGAGCCTTACAGAGTTTGATTCGGCAGGCTTTCGTCTGGAGAAGCAGAAGATTTATCTGAAGGCCCTGATGACGAAAATGCTGACATCGGTGAAGGAGAATCCGGCATCCATCGTCAACCTGTATCAGGCGATTTCGCCGTATATGGTGACCGATGTGGACGTATCGGAGGTAACCTACCTTGCGGGACAGATGGGGGAGTATTCACTGGATCTGGATACGATTTACTCCCTGCAGGGTGAGACGAAGATGGGCGATCAGGGCTTCGAGGAATTCTATTACGATGAGGACGCGCTGTATGAGATGATGCTGCAGGTCTTCTACCGCGAGGTGCCGGAGGACGAATATCAATGAATAAAAGTGGGCAGGACGGCCTTGTCTCCATCATTGTGCCGGTGTACCGCGCAGCGGATTATATCGGTAAAACCATGGAAAGCGTGGAGGCGCAGACCTACCGGGACTGGGAGCTGATCCTGGTGGATGACTGCGGCGGAGATGAGAGTCTTTCCGTCATAGAAGCTTATCGGGAAAAATCCGGGGCAAGGGGGAAAATCCGGATCCTTCGCAACGAAAAAAATCTGGGAGCGGCGGCAAGCCGCAACCGCGGCGTTTTGGAGGCGCGCGGGCGCTATATCGCGTTTCTGGATGCGGATGATCTCTGGCTTCCGAAGAAGCTGGAGACGGAGCTGGCGTTTTTGCAGGAAAAGGAGGCAGCGTTTGCGTTTACCTCCTATGAGTTCGGTGATGAGGAGGCAAGGGAAACCGGAAGAGTGGTTCACGCACCGAATGAACTGGATTTTCGCCATGCACTTGGCCGGACGGTTATTTTCACTTCCACGGTGATGTTCGACACCTGGCGGCTGGACAAGGCCCTGATTCACATGCCGGACATAGGGTCGGAGGACACAGCGCTCTGGTGGTCGATTCTGAAGACCGGCGTGACTGCCCGCGGACTGGATCAGGTCCTGACGATTTACCGCAGACCTGAGGGCTCGCTTTCCTCCAATAAGGCGAAGGCGGTGCGAAGGTTCTGGAATCTTTTGATTGAAGTAGCGGGATGCAGCCGCCCGGAGGCAGTGATCCATCTGATCGGGTGGGCGTTTCGCGCGACGATGCGCAGGCTGTGAGGAGAGAATTCGGCAAAACCGCTGCACTCGAAGATGTCCGATGACATCTTCTCCTGCTTAGAGTGCCGCTTGGCGGCACTCTGTATGCAGAGAGAATTCGCCTCCGCGAAATTCTCTCTGATACCGCGATTTTGCCTCAGTGAGGTATAACGTTTGAACGTGACATTGATATGTCACGCCCAAACTGCAGCAACGGTGCTGGCGCACCGGCTGCCACATTCGGCAAAACCGCCTTCGCGGATTTTGCCTCAGTGAGGTATATATGAAATATGATTATTTGATTGTAGGAGCCGGTCTGTACGGCAGTGTATTTGCGCACGAGGCAAAGGCAGCAGGGAAGAAGGTCCTTGTCATCGACAAGAGACCGCACATTGCGGGCAATGTGTACTGCCGGGATATCGAGGGAATCCATGTGCATGAGTACGGCGCACATATTTTCCATACGAACAATCGGAAGGTCTGGGAATATGTGAACCGTTTTGCGGAGTTCAACCGCTTTACGAACTCACCGGTTGCGAACTATCACGGGGAGCTCTACTCCCTTCCCTTCAACATGTACACGTTCAACCGGATGTGGGGTGTTGTGACACCGCAGGAGGCCGCGGCGAAGATCGAGAAAGAGAAGCGAGGCTACATTGCGGGGAAGCAGAAGGAAAGAGGGCTTCCCGCGGATGCGCCATTTGAGCCGGAGAATCTTGAGGAGCAGGCGATCAGTCTTGTCGGGACAGATATCTATGAGAAGCTGATCAAGGGCTATACACAGAAGCAGTGGGGGCGGCCCTGCACGGAGCTTCCCGCATTCATTATCCGCAGACTTCCCGTCCGGCTGACGTTTGACAACAATTATTTCAACGCGCTGTATCAAGGGATTCCGGTGGGCGGCTATACGAAGCTGGTGGAGCACCTGCTGGAGGGAATTCCTGTCCGGCTCGGTGAGGATTATCTGGAGAAGAAAGAGGAGTGGGATGCGATGGCGGACCGGGTGATTTACACGGGACCCATTGATGCATACTATGACTACCGGCTGGGAGCCCTGGAGTACCGCTCGGTCCGTTTTGAGACCGAGGTTCTGGACCAGCCGAACTTCCAGGGAAATGCGGCGGTGAACTACACGGACCGCGAAACCCCGTGGACGAGAATTATCGAACACAAGTGGTTCCAGTTCGGAAGAGACGATGCAGGCAAGGAGCTTCCGAAAACCGTCATCAGCCGTGAATACAGCTCCGAGTGGAAGCCGGGAGATGAGCCGTACTACCCGGTCAATGATGAGAAGAACGGAGCTCTCTATGCGCAGTACCGCGAGCTTGCAGGCAAAGAGGAGAAGGTTATCTTCGGCGGACGCCTTGGGGAATACAAGTATTACGACATGGACGCCGTGATCGCATCCGCCCTGGAACGGTGCGGACAGGAGCTTGCCTGACAGCAGGCTGCTGTTTGGAGAGGATCTGTTTTTAGACAAACCAATATTTCTATACGATTTCTGTACGACAAAAGCTGCGCCTTGACGGGCGCAGCTTTTTTGAAAACATTTACCTTGAGAATTTCATGGAATTGATACACCGCTGAGGCAGCCTGCAATCAGAGATATTTCTCGCTGTCGGACTCCTCATACTTCTCATCACAGTACTTGCAGCGGTAGGTCGCCGTGGCCTTGTCGGCAAGATAGAAGATATGCGGAAGGTCGCGCTCAATCGAGGTGATGCAGCGGGGATTGGAGCAGTGGATGACATCGCGGATTTCCTTCGGGAGCTTGAGGCTTCGCTTCTCGATGATCTGACCGTCCTTGATGACATTGACGGTGATGTTGCGGTCAATGAAGGCCAGAACGTCGAGATCGAGCGAATTGATGTCGCATTCCACCTTCAGAATGTCCTTCTTCCCCATTTCGCCGCTGCGGGCATTCTTGATGATCGCGACCGGGCAGTCCAGCTTGTCCAGCCCGAGATAATGATAAATTTTCATTGCCCTGCCGGCACGGATGTGGTCCAGAACGAAACCCTCTTCAATTTTGCCGACGCTCAGTACATGTGCTACGTTTGCCATAGGATCCTTTCATGCCGCTCGTTCGGCGGCTTTTTCTTTATTCTTTGAAAACCATGCCACTTCTGCCCGTTACACGCGGATGTCCAGGAGCGTCAGAATTGCGGCCATGCGGACATAGACGCCGAACTGCACCTGTTTGAAATAGGCGGCACGGGGATCGTCATCGACATCGGCGGCAATTTCGCCGACTCTCGGGAGCGGGTGCAGCACATAGCAGGTCGGCTTTGCCAGAGAGAGCTTCTCACGGTCCAGCACATAGAAATTCTTCAGGCGGACATAGTCCTCCTCGTTGAAGAAGCGTTCCTTCTGGATTCTTGTCATGTACAGAATATCGAGGCGGTCGATGGCGTCCTCGATCTTGATGCACTCCTCATAGGAAATGCCCTTCGCGTTCAGCATCTCGGTGATGTAGTCAGGAACGCGCAGCTCCTTCGGAGAAATGAAGATAAAATGCACATTCGGATAGCGGACGAGAGCATTGATCAGGGAATGGACGGTGCGGCCGAACTTCAGATCGCCGCAGAGGCCGATGGTGAAATTGTCGAGTCTGCCCTGGAGGTTGCGGATGGTCAGAAGGTCTGTCAGCGTCTGTGTGGGGTGCTGATGCCCACCGTCACCGGCATTGATAACCGGAATGGAGGCGTAGTGCGCCGCCACGGCCGCAGCGCCCTCCTTCGGATGACGGATGACCATGATATCAGCAAAACAGGAGATGACGCGTGCGGTATCGGCCACGGTCTCCCCCTTGGTTGCGGAAGAGCAGTCGGCACTTGCAAAGCCCATCGTGCGTCCGCCGAGGTTCAGCATGGCGGTCTCGTGGGAGAGGCGTGTCCTCGTGGACGGCTCGTAGAAGCAGGTTGCCATCTTCCTGCCCTCGCAGGCGTGTGCGTATTTCTCAGGGTGCAGGCGGATGTCGTCGGCGCGGTCAAAGAGCTGATCAAGCTCCTCCACGGAGAAATCAAGTGGTGTCAGCAAATCTCGTTTCATGTACTACCTCCTTTGGCACGGCCAAATCAAAAAAGGATCGGCCGCAATCATGTACTGCAGACTCCGTCTGCATAACAATCTTCCCAAAAGTATCGGCTGCGCAGAAAGGCTCCGGCAGGAAAGGAAGACATGTACTCTCTGCAAGGGTTCCTACTCTCTCGCAAAATCAATTCCCTTGCCTGCCAGAAAACGCTCTACAGTGTGATCCCAGACGCGGTCGGGGCTCTTATCTGCAACGAACGTATTCATGGAGACGCCGGTTACCAGATGGAGACCGCCGGAATCCAGACGAATGTTGATTTCCAGTGCAGAGACTGCTTCGAGGGTTCCCGGCTGCAGATCGGGAGCCTCCTTCAGCGTTGCGGTCACGAATTCGGGCTTTAAGCAGAGCGTAAAGCGAAAGGAAGAAGGGGCACGTTTCCCCTTGATGATTTCACGGCAGATACCGCGTGCCTCACTCCAAGGCTGCATAAGAAAAGGGCGCTGCACGGGATCCCTCGAATCACCATCTGCATCGCTCTCATAAAAGTCCTTATTCAAATGCCCGTCAATGGTATATGTGACAGCCATACGGATCACAGCCTCTTCAAGCAGGAAAGAATCAAAGCAATCCGAAGAGAGAAGCTTCGACATGAAGGGTCCTACGTTGTGGATGGTAAAAGAGACCATACCGGTTCCTTCCTTTAAACTAGAGGGTAGCTGTCCAGAGCATTCAGGCTCTTCTTATGAAAAACCTCCATCCGATTGGACGGAACTCTCTTAGAGCTGTTCACAAAACCGTATGACAGTTTATCACAAAAATACGAATGCGCAAGATGAGTTTTATTGTACCGCTAAACGTGTCCCGAAATTCAGAGTGAAGCCGGCATAGACGCAATCGGTTACAGGAAAACAATTTCTGAGGAAAACAGAATCAGCATCAGCACCAGAATCACCTGGACCGCCAGAATCACTGGGATGCCGATGCGGAATTTCAGCTTTCTTGTCTTGTGGTGGAAAATCTGCATGCCGAGGATACTCCCGATGCTGCCGCCGATGATGGCCTGCAGGAACAGAACCGACTCGGGCGTCCGCCAGTCCCCGTGCCTCGCCTTCTTCTTGTCCCGGCCCATTGTGGTGAACGCGATCAGATTGATGGCAACGAAATAAATCAGCAGCAAAATTCCGGCATTGATGTGAAATGCGGTGGCCTTGGAAAGAAAATAGTCAAGAGGCGACATAGGAATGCGAACTCCCTTTCTGAAATTCATACTACAACAAGTATATCGTATCCCGGGCAGAAAGGAAACGAAGCCGCTCGCCTTTCGGTCGAAAGATCTGGTAATATAAGAAATATATTGCGTACATTCATTTCATGCAATTCCATGCATGTAAATGCAGAAAGTATACCTTTATGGAAAGCAGATCTCCTGACTGGCGGCCAGGCGGTCTGTATCATAACAAAACTTATTGTAGGAGCAGAGACCATTCATATGATCTATACCGTTACTCTCAATCCCTCTCTCGATGACTTTGTATCGGTGCCGGAATTCCGGCTCGGGAAAACGAACCGCACGGAAGAAGAGCACCTTGTTGCAGGAGGAAAGGGCATCAATGTATCACGAGTGCTGACTGCGCTCGGAGTGCCGAACACAGCTCTTGGCTTTGCGGCCGGATTTACGGGAGAAGAGATCGTGCGCCAGATAAGGAAGGAGGGGCTCTGCGACGACTTCATCCGTCTTTCCAAGGGGTGTTCACGCATTAACGTGAAGCTTCTTAATTATGAAGGAACGGAAATCAACGGAGAGGGTCCGGCCATTGATGACGCAGCGCTTGAACAGCTGATGGAACGGATCGGGGGACTGGATGAGGAGGATATTCTGATTCTTGCCGGAAGCATCCCGGCAGGAATGCCGAAGACACTGTATGCCGATCTTATGAAGGCGGCACCGGATGGTGTGAGGATTGTGGTGGATGCCGCAGGAGAAGCGCTGCGCGCAGCCCTTCCGCTTCATCCCTTCCTCATTAAGCCGAATCTGGATGAGCTGTCGGAACTGATTCAGATGGGAGCCGGGAAGCTGCGGGAGGAGCTTGCCCTGCAGCGGGAAACCTGCGGTGAGCAGAGCTTTGAGCCCTCTCCGCTTCGTCATCACAAGCTGGAGAATCCGTCTGGGCCGCAGCCAGCAGATGTCCTGCAGCTTCTTGCGGCAAGAATTCAGAAGCTGGGGGCACGAAATGTACTCATTTCCATGTCAGGAGACGGAGCGGTACTTCTGGATGCGGACGGCAAGTTTCATCTGCACAAGGTACCGGCGGGAGAGCTGGTGAACGGCGTTGGGGCAGGAGACTCCATGATTGCAGGGTTCCTCGCAGGACTTGACCGGTATGGCAGCTATGAGGATGCATTTCTTATGGGCATCGCGGCAGGCAGCGCCAGCGCGTATCAGGAAGGCCTTGCAGGGCAGCAGGAAATTACTGACTTGTATGCACAGGTGAAAAAGGAAGACGGCCAGTAAGATCCATCCGGCAGGGGTCAAATCCATGCGAACAGATTATTCGAAAGCATGGATTGATCCCAAGGCACTTCTTATTTTATTCCGTATTTGATGTACATCCTCTCCCGGTAGTCGGAGTCCGTAGAAACTCGTGCAAGCGCATCCTGATTTTCCCCGGACTGTATCATGGCCGTGATCAGGAGACCAAGCTTTTCTTCGCCCCTGTTCTCGCCTCGTTTCTCGCCTCTGGCTTCGCCGATTTCAATTCCTCGCTTTTCACCTCTGGCTTCGCCGATTTCAATTCCCCGCTTTTCGCCCTTTGCCTCAGCATCTTTCGCAATGGCCTGCATGACGGCCTGCTCATCATATTCGGTTAACAGCATATCAACGACCTCGTATTATAAAACTGTAGCTTTCCTTTACCTATTCTCGGTAATCAGCTACTGTTGTTATCAGATGCTGTGGATTGGTTTCAATCACCTACCGCTTGACGGTTTAAGTGAGGCTCCAACCACAGCCTCTTTGTTACATTGTTGATCAGTTAGATACCGCATGACGGTTTATGTAGAACGAGGATACAACCAGCAAAGAGCCCTGTGGATCAATAACAGCATCAATACTTATATTACAGGAGGATTTACTGAATGATCTACGTTGGAATTGATGTCGCAAAGGATAAACACGACTGCTGTATTCTTAATACAGAAGCTGAAGAGCTTCTCCCAATCTTTACGATTCAGAACAATCACGATGGTTATGAAGAATTGTTTGGCAAGATCGAGGCTGTCTCAAATGATAAATCACAGATAAAAATAGGACTTGAGGCTACCGGACACTATTCCTACAACATCCTGGGTTCTCTTCTTGACCATGGCTACCACACCTTTGTCATCAATCCGTTACATACAAATCTTTACAGAAAAGGGCAAAGCCTTAGAAAGACAAAAACGGATAAAGTCGACGCCCGTTCCATTGCCGGAATGCTTATGACTGATAAAACACTCAGGCCCTATACGGATATATCTTATCATAGTGAGGAACTGAAGTCATTGACCCGTTACCGCTTTGAACTCGTCAAAGAACGTGCCAGACTCAAAACTTCCGTAGCCCGACTTATAAACATCCTGTTTCCGGAACTTGAGGCCCTTGTTCCATCTCTGCATGTGAATACCGTATATTACCTTCTTCAGGAAATGCCCGGGGCGTCTTTCGTTGCCGATGCCAATCTCACACACCTGAAGGCCCTGCTTTCTGACGCCTCACGTGGACGCTACGGCCGTGAAAAGGCTATTGAAATCCGAAATGCCGCCAGATCTTCTATCGGGGCTGTGATTCCTGCAAAGTCAATGGAACTCAGGCAGACGATCCACCGAATTGAAGCCTTGTCTTCCGACATTGAAGAAGTAGAGCAGTCCATTCAGAAGATCATGGATGAAAGTAAGTCACAAATCACAACGATTCCAGAAATTAAGTATCGTATGGGCGCGATGATCCTGGCTGAAATTGGCGACTTTTCCCGCTTCAACAACGCGGACCAGATTCTTGCTTACGCTGGGCTCTCTCCATCTACGTATCAGTCAGGGAAGCTTACGTCATCCTACTCGCATATGGAAAAGAGAGGCTCTAAATATCTGCGTTACGCACTCTTCAATGCTGCTATATATGTTTCAAAATGGGACGAACGATTCGGACTCTATTTGTCCAAGAAACGAGCCGAGGGCAAGCATTACTATGTAGCCATAAGCCATGTAATAAAAAAACTCGTCCGGACCGTTTATCGGATGGAAATAACCCATACGGCGTATCAGCCTTTATGAATTCAGCAGACTCATAACATTCTCTGAGAGCATCAGCTGTGATGCTCTATTTGTCATGCAGTTTTCAAGGTCCTGATTTATATAAAACACGTTGTCGTATCTAATTCTGAAACTCTTGAATTTATAGTTGACTCTTAATAGTTAGTCTCGTATTGCTGTCGGTACACTTGCTGATATCGCAGGGTGTGCCGATCAGTTTTG